>Ga0075480_10001206_pt1 | contig 16249 bp, 17 predicted proteins | sample DEB08_DNA_7_FD_81590 | JGI IMG/M metagenome (GOLD analysis project Ga0075480, IMG submission 81590) | Aqueous microbial communities from the Delaware River and Bay under freshwater to marine salinity gradient to study organic matter... | ecosystem: Environmental > Aquatic > Marine > Coastal ... | reverse complement strand
TTACACTTTTCGACTTTCACACTCAAACTCCTCTCTACAACAACACACACTCTCTCTCTCTACACCACTACAACTCTCTCATCATCGACCAAAACCTACACACTTACCCTACACTTCTTTAATTTTAATTCCCTCATTGTAAAATAAAATGTATTATAACTCTGTATGTTAGATCTTTGTATGTTAGATCTTTGTATGTTAGATTTTTTTTGTCTAGTATCAAGAAATATAAACAAAAATCATTATGTAATATATACAATGGACTGGCATTCTAATGCTTGTTATTTATGTTTAGATGCGTTTAATATAACTAATCCCCGTTTATTTTTTCATAACTGCATACATGCAATTTGTCGCGATTGTTTAGAAACAAAATTATTATTTTACGACAAGAAAAAAGTGAATATTTTCAATATTAGATGTGACTATGGACGATGTAACAAACCCATATTAAGAGAAGCGTTAAATAGAAATATGAATATACATAAAATAAATGAAAAAGATTCCGTTTATATATACGATTACTCGTCATATGATATACCAAATGAGGTAAATTTAATAACGAAAGATAAATTACAAGAGATAATGATAAAATCTAAGGGTTTAAAAACAGATTTTATCAACGAAAATATAGACAATTTAATAAACTAAGCATTAGGTGGGTTACCAAATCGGCAAAATACTTTTACAATATCCGTATTCAGCTTGCGTAAAAGAATATCAATATCAGTATCTACATTATTATTCCAATTAACTCTCTCAAAAGGTTTATTAGGGTCATCCTTTCTACAAGATATTTCATATGCTAAAGCACCAATTGTAAAACGTACATTATTATTATTAGGAACGTGTGGTTTAAAATCGCTAGTTTCATCCCATGGAAAACCAACATTATCAACAGTAGTAGAAATAGCAATAAAAGTTGTAAAACGTGTTTTTAAACCAGACGGGTCCCAAAAGTTCAGTAAGTAATTATTCCCCGTAGTTGTAATACTAGTAGTACAAGTTATAGAAGGGTTATTAATAGCATCGATAAAATCCATTTCAATCCCACCAACAGGTAATACTCCTGATTTCAGTTTATATATAACTTTACCTCCGTATTTCTTAGCATCAGAATCAAACAATTCAATATAAATGCGTTCTGACATATTATTGTATTTAACAAAAGTATTTGAATCATAACAATCACAAGAGTTGACGTATTTACTACCAGTTTCATCTTCATATATTTTTATGGAATCATTTACGTGAACATCAGAAATATTATGAAAAGGAGAAGCCAATGTTTTTTCAATAGCTTTCTTTGCGTTCGGGTAAGAAAGCAAATATTCTTGAATCCTTGTAAGAATATCAATAGAAGTACTTGTGCTAGAAAATAAGGACATTTTAAGAAAATAAAAGAATAATATATTTTTATATAATTCTTTTTATTTTATTTAATTTAATTTAATCAATTTTTATTAAAATAATATTTTTTAAAGAATAGGATAACTGGCTTGAAGAAGAATGCCACATTGTCCATCACCATTATTATAATCAGAACCACGACCAAGACGAATATACCCATTCTCACCCCAAGAATCTCCCCAAGAATTTTTAACCAAATAGTAATCGCCATTCTCATCGCTACCATAACCGACGGCAAGAACGCCGTGGTCGAGCCCGGTACCACAATCACCCTTCAATACACCAGATTTATAAAGTTGAAATGCGCGCTGATCGGCTTGAATAGCAACGGAGACAGGTTGTTTACTGAGCGCAAGCATCATCTGCGTATCATCTGACGAAGGAACATCGACAAACTTTGTAATTTGTGAACCCTTTACAGATGAACAACTGGTATCACAATCACCGCGTTGTTGAGTAGTTCCGGATACATAAGGATAATCATCTTCAGTGCAAAGTCCACCATTCTTACTAATCCACGAAAATGCGTTATCCATCAACCCGCCATTGCAACCATTATCACTACCACCATTTCTAAACTTATCGCAATCAACAAGTTGCTGTTCAGAAAAACTAACAAGTGAACCATACTTAACGAAATAAGCACCCTCCAGTGCCCCAGTGGTGGAAAAACTCCAACAGGATCCACATTGTCCCTGGTTCTTGACAGGGGTTACTGCTCCCTTATCAACCCAATTAACAGATTCATCATAAGTTCCAACAAGAAAGACTGAATTATTTTCGGTCTTCTTATATTTCCCAAGAAAGTCGCGAAACTCGTCTTGTGCCATACCAGAAAACTGATTGTGTCCTAGTTTGGCGTCATTATTTTCGGAATTGTATCTATTAATGAATAGATCATTATCATACCAAGTATTAAGAGTAGCGACATAATGTTCGTCACTCTCAAATGTAATATTATGCTGGTCGACCCACGAAGAAAACCTCTGGTCAATAGTATAAGAAGCAACGAACGAGATAAGAGAAGAAAAGAGAATGAAGCGCATTATAGTTTATATATGAGAAATTTGTTTATATCATTAAATTAAATATTAAATTCAGTTTCAATAAACACCTTTGTTTTATATAAATAATATAGTGCATCAAGTAAAATATAAGGTGTTTCGTTATATTCTGGTATGAGTTTCATAATGACGTCTGTAAAAGTATTCGATTTATCATAAATTAATAATATAAAATCAATAAAATCACTACTAACATTAAAAATATTTATAAGAGATTCGCGATTATTATAAATAAGTGAATACATTTCAGAAACAATTTTTATTTTATCTATTTGATTTGAATTATTTAATTTCGAAATTATATAACAAAAATCATTAATAAATAGAATATCCAGTTCATTAATTTTTTTAATGTCAATTTTTAAATGTTTAAAAAAAATATTCTGGTCAAATTTATTGCAACTATATTCATATTTTAGTCCTGAACGTAATATCATTATATAAATCAATAATAATGTTTCAAGATATGTTTTTAAATTTATTATTCCATAATTCTAACATTTCAATAGTAATCGAATTATTTTCGACGTGTGCTTCCCAGAAATACTTACAAAACGCCCATTTAAATTGAATATTATCATTAAAAAGTTCGGGGTGGTTCATTAATAAATATTTTCTAACATGATCTGGTAATAAATGCCATAAACGAGGCGGTAACACATATGCGAGTTGAACGTCAGATGAAAATGAATGAAAATTGTCTTCAATAAATTCCATAGAAAAATCTGGTAAATAATTCAATAAATCTACAAATAAAGGAGGATAACTATAATTATAATTCCATTTCCAATTAGGGCATTTACCACAATAATATTTTAATGTCCATTCCAATCCTTCAATATAATTATTACATACAAGTTTTAATGATTCATTATCTCGTTTAACATCCAATAAAGAAATATAATATCTTCTTTCCCAGAATTTATGCTTTGGTGATATATAAATTTCTTCTTTACGATCAATCAAAGGAACAGAGTTAAATGTATATTCGCGTTCCTTTTCAGTAGAAGTTTTCCATTTTTTTTTAGAAAATCGTTCACGACTTGTATATTCATCTAAAATATATTCGTGTTCGTGACTAGCTAAATCTGATATAAGACGTTTAAATACACGCCAATTAATAGTCATATCTTCATTAATAATATATAAATTAGATTTATTGCCAATTTTTTTACGATATGTAACCATAAGTGTTTCAATGCCGTGTGTTCTTATATTTAAACCAGGAAAGTGTGGTAAAAAATCATTACCTAATAAGAAGCACATAAACACATAATCGTATACGCGTCTAAATTCATTATTATTACAATCCATTTCATATACCAATTGAGCACACATACCTTCAATATCCAAAACATAGGGTTCTTTATCATTTTTGTCAATGTCGTTTTTAACATTCATAAATTCTGGAGCTTCTCTAAAGATATACCCTTTGTTATAATATTTGCGATTAAAAATAGTAAGCATAATAAGGTCAGAATCGAGGCCATATAAAAGCATATTTTCATCCTTTTTATTTTTTTCCCTAATGTATTCAAAAATTTTATGTTCCCCTTCACCTCGTTCATCGGAAGCAGAAACAATTAGTTCTTTTGCGCCATATTTATTTTGATTACCCATAAAATATCTATTGATGTTTTCCGATAAATTATTCATAAATTTGGTTCCAGGAGTAATATTAGAAGTGCTCCATTGTGTTTTTTGAATAGGTTTAATAAAAGAATTATTAGAAATAAAATCCCCTTTAAAACGTCGCGTTCTCTGCTGGTTCATTTTAGCAAATGGTGCAACTCCATCAAATGCAATGTAAATTGTATTTGAGGGTCCAATAAGTCTAATATATTGTTCAATATTATATATAACTTTTCCAATAATCTCATTTTCATAGTTAGTCGAAAAGTCAATGTTTTTTACAGCATCATATATAATAGAATTACAGTCCATATACAAATTAGTGAAATATCCAGTTCTATAAGAAGAAAGTTCTTTGACAATCTTGCCGTGTCGTTTAATAACATTGGAAAAGTAACTAGGAATGCCCATATCTTATTATATAAAGTATATATGTTTAAGTAGTTTTAATTTAAATAAATCCTCGAAAAAATATCGAAAAAATAAATGAAATTTAAAAAAAAAAGAAAAAAACACACACAAAAAAGTTTAATTTAGTAAAAAATATAATATATATAACTATAATATATAGTTTTTATAAATGAACAGAAAAAATGGAGAACAATCTGTAAAAATAAAGATAAATCGTGATATGGACGACAAAAAAAAAGTGAAAACATTGATAAAAAACAGAAGTGATTATATTGATGATATTATTCGTAATACAATGATATCAATGAAAGAATACAAGTCACAAGATATATTCGGAAATAGCGATTTACATATGTGTAGTTCATCATTGAACGAATTATTTAAAAGTAATAACGATTTAAAAAATAGAATGAATGAAAAAAATTCAGATGAAAATATAGACGAATTGCAAAAAATAATAGACAAGATGTCTGTTATTATTTCTAGTTTTGGAACAAAATGCATGGATGACTTATTATATATAACATTTGGTTCCGAATTCAAAACATATAAAAAAGATAGCATACTAACTGCAAAGTTAGAGTTATTAAGAAAACATGTTCATCCAACAGGTTTTAAAATTTTAAATGATAAAAAGAAATTGGACAACAGCAAGATAACGTTTTGTATCGACAAAATAAGTGATAATATTATACAGATAGAAAAAGCTCCAGAGTTTGAATGTTTTGATTATGAAGGTAATGTAAATGCGTTTAAATTTAATATATATGGAATAAAAATAGTATTTCATAGCGAAACAAATAAAACAATGATAGTAACGGGTTATTTAGACGATATAGATTTAGATTTTTTTGAAAATATGTATATAGAAATTCGCAAGGAAGAAATATTAAAAAGATTATTATTATTTGATGATATTGATGAAGGTATAGCTAAGCGAATGATTAATGCAATGACATTAAAAGATATATTAGTAAATGGCAATGAAGATATGTTAAAAAAATATAAAACGATAACTCTACAAACAAAAAATATAAAAAATGATAGATTAGAACGTACAATAAAACATTTTGCTGACATCAGTTTAATTTCACAAAGGAGTATGTTAATAAACTTATTGATAAACAATACTGATCAGGAAGTCCAATATATAACATATTTACTATATGATTTAATAACAATAGGTCAATCAAACGAATCAAATGAACAAATGTTATTATATGAAAGTTTTCCATCAAAAATAAAAGAATATTTCAAGGATGCTATGAAACACACATTAAATTATACACAAGAAATGAATAAAAAGTATGATTTATCGAGAATTACATTGGAGCAACAAATCTACATATTAAAGGTCCCTGATAATATAAAAGAAAAAGCAATGGTAAAATTAAAAGAAATAAAGGGTAAATCAGATGAATCCGGTGCGAAAGCGAAACAATTCTTAGAAGGTTTATTAAAAATTCCTTTTGATAACTATAAGGAAGAACCTATATTAAAAATATCAAAAAAACTAAACGAAAAATTCAAAAATACAATCAATATGTTAAATATAAATTACAATAAACAGAATTTCTACATAGAAAACAAATCAACATATACAAATTTAGAAATATCAAATTATGCAAATAGAGTAATAAAAGATATAGAGAGCATTTATAACCCTAATACATATGTATCAAAATTAGATATAAGGCATATAAATTCTATATTTAAATTTTTAAAACGCAATAAGATGATTGACTTAAAGATACCAACATTTAATTCATATAATCAATGTCAAAAAAGAAAGGCAATATCAAATGTTATAAAATCATTAAAATACAATGAACTTCTGGAAATAAACTCTATAATAAAAAAGAGCGAATCTCATTACGAAACAATATATAATACAAATAACAATCTATTGACAGATATAAAAGATTTTGGTGGAAAAATAGGTGAAATCGAACATATATTAGACGAATCAGTATATGGACATACGCATGCTAAAAATCAGATTATGAAAATTATATGTCAGTGGATAACAGGTGAACAAAAAGGATATTGTTTTGGTTTTGAAGGTTCTCCAGGAGTAGGAAAAACGTCATTAGCAAAGAAAGGATTATCTAAGTGTTTAACTGACTATGATAATACAACACGTCCCTTTTCGTTTATTGCTTTAGGTGGTTCTTGCAATGGTTCTACATTAGAAGGTCACGGATATACATATGTAAATTCTACTTGGGGAAGAATAGTTGACATTTTAATGGAATCAAAATGCATGAATCCAATTATATACATAGATGAATTAGATAAAGTTAGTAAGAGTGAACACGGAAAAGAAATAATAGGAATATTAACACATTTAATAGATTATACACAGAATGATGGATTTCAAGACAAGTATTTTAGTGGAATAGATATTGATTTATCAAAGGCATTGTTTATATTTTCCTATAATGATCCTAGTCAAATAGATAGAATTTTACTGGACCGTATTCATCGCATAAAATTTGATAATCTAACAATTGAAGAAAAAATAGTTATTGTAAATAAATATATAATACCCGAAATAAATCAAAAAATGGGTTTTTCGAATGTAGTAGAATTATCAGAAGAGATTATTACAAACCTAATAAATGTTTACACAATGGAACCTGGTGTAAGAAAATTAAAAGAGTTATTATTTGATTTATATGGTGAAATAAACATAGAACTACTTAAATATAGTAATGGTGATATGGAATTGCCATTGAAAATTACCATGGATGAAATAGAAAATAAATATTTAAAGAAAAATCTTAAAGTACGTGAAAAGAAGATACATAATGAAAATTCGGTTGGTATTATAAATGGATTATGGGCAAATGTATTAGGAAAAGGAGGTATTATACCAATAGAGGTATCTTATTGTCCTTCAACAGCATTAATAGATTTAAAATTAACCGGAATGCAAGGAGATGTTATGAAAGAAAGTATGAATGTATCAAAAACATTGGCGTGGAGTATGTGTGATACTAAAATAAAAACAAAACTTCAAAAGGAACACGATACAAATAAATCCCGAGGTATACATATACATTGTCCTGAAGGTGCTGTATCAAAAGATGGACCATCGGCAGGAACGGCGATTACACTAGCAATTTATAGTTTATTGAACAATAAAAAAATAAATAATGAAGTAGCAATAACAGGAGAAATTGATTTACTGGGAAATGTTACAGCAATAGGAGGATTAGAAGATAAAATACTAGGAGGTATTCGTGCTGGTGTTAAAAAATTCATATTTCCTAAAGAAAATGATCGTGACTATAAAGAATTTTGTGAAAAGAACAGACCTTACGATGCGATTGAATTTATTATGGTTGAAAAAGTAGAAGAAACTTTTAAACACATTTTTGTCTAGGTGTAATATATAAATATGGAATTAGACCTAAGAAACGTAATTTATTTATTTTTTAGACTTTCACCAATAATATTAGTAGGTTATTTTGTATTACAATCCTTTTTTAATTCAGATGTAAAAGGTTTATTCTATTTAGCAGGATTATTAATCACAACAATTGTAACAATATTAGCAAGTAGAAGCGAAATATTTAAATTGGAAAATACTGATTACTTCTGTAAAGGCATTACTTTTGGAAATGAAATGTTATCTTATCTTCCATTAAGTCAAACAATTCTAATATACACATTTTCTTATATTTTAACAGTAATTATCGAATATTCAACATGGAATATAAATATGCCTACATTTGTATTGTTATTTGTTCTAATAATGAGTGATTTTATGTGGAATTTAAAAAATGGATGTAGTGATATGAAAAATATATTAGTGACTTGGATAATAGCATTCATGATAGGTTTCACTTGGACGAGATATTTGCTTTCAACCGGTCATGATATAGTATTTTTTCACGGTGTAAGTGATGCAAATGTGTGCAAAATGAATACAAATAATTTTAGATGTAGATTGAAAAAACAATAAATTATACACTAGACATTTTTGTATAATTTATTCATTAAAATATTGTTGATTTTTTTTAAACCAATCAACTAATGTAGAAGATAAACGTGACCTATATAAGTCTTCGTGAATAAATCGATTACTAGCATTTTTATCTTTAAATTTAACAAGAAAGTTATAAAACGTTGTTGTAAGAACATTATTTTTATATTCATTTTCCAAATCATTACGATTAAATAATGGTTTACCTTTTCTACTATTTACATCGTTATGAAATTCATATAACATATTTTTAATATCTTCTTTTGATTTTATAGCATTGAAATTAACATTGTTAAGATAGTTCTTAGCGTGCATTGAACAATCTGGGCAAGGTAAATTGGAGCATATACTATAAATATTTTTTAATATATCCAAACGAACAATACTGAAATGTTCTACCTTAATTTTTTCAACTAATGTGTGGAGAAAACACCAAGTAGGTGGTCCCCAACTCATTCCACCTGTGTTACGTATACTTAGGTTATTAGCATTAAAGGAGTTAATAATATTATTATTGACATTTCTAGCAAAGTTTGTAACATTTTTTGTAAAATTCATATTTAAATTATTAGGAGTAGTTTTATTGTTATTGCTTTTCGTATCTGATAAAAACATTTTAAAACTAGATTGAGTTCTTCTGGATTTTTTACTAAACATGTATATTAATGTTAATCTTAAAATATTAGTATATTTAAAATTCAAAGGTATAAATAATTTAAAATTAATATATATATAACTATAATTGAATATGAATAAAGAAACATTAATTGAAAATATTAAAGAATGGGTTAAAATAGATAATGAAATAAGAGAATTAAAAAAACAAGAGAAACTTAGAAAAGACAAACAAAAAGAAATATCAAAAACATTAATGGAAACTATGAAAGAAAATGAAATAGACGAATTTGATATAAATCAAGGTAAAATCGTATATAAAAAGAAAAATGTAAAGAAACCCATTACAAAAAAAAATTTAATGGAAATATTATCAAAATATTATAAAGGTGACCTTGTTTCAGCGTCAAATATGAATAAATTTATAATGGAAAACCGAGAAGAAGTGGTTGTAGAAACTATATCCCGAACTATGAATTGATATGAATCTTATAAACACCATTAACTAATTCATATGATCCAACGATACCTGGGTTAATCTTTTTCATCATAATATCTTCCATATTATATACATTATTGTATTTATCCATATAATATATTATTCCGTTAATGTCTTCCCCGAATATATCCACATTATGTAATGTATCACCTTGATTTGATGTATTTGTTTCTTCTTTCACCATTCCGTGTGGTACCCCTTTTGAATGAGTTCCGCAAAATTCCGATTTCTCTTTTCTCCTACGGGTACATTGCTCGCCATTAGCTTTACACGCATTACATCTATTTGTAACCGGAATTGTATTTTTCAAACGTTTTCGTTTATTAAAATCAGTAGGATTTAAAACAAGTTTTTGATAATCGTAAATATATGAAATCAACTCATTTACTTCAATTCCTTTATCATTCGTTTCCATTTCCTTTATAACATTGACCAAATCATTTTTAAATGTCCTGACATAATTAGACAAGGTTTTGTTAATACGCGATTCCATTGTTTTAATGAATTAGAGTATCACAATAATTTTATTTCAATTTTATAAATATAATTGTTTCAAATATAAAGAAAAATAATTTATATTTGAATTATTTTCTTAAATGATATATATTAAAGAACTATGACAGATTATGTGAGACTTTATGACTTGGATTCTAAAACGGAACGTAGAGATAATGAAGAAACACTAGATTTTTTAATAAAAATGATGAACAAAGCTGAAGAGTCTACTATTTCATCTAATGTATTCAAAGATGAAATTATAGCATATTGTAACCGATTTAACGATAAACGTTATTTGTTTCTAACAAATAAAGAATTATTAGAACAAATATATAAATCTTACAATTTTAAGCGAAATGTAATGAATATAATTAATTTATATGTAAATGATTTTATTACTTTTGAAGATGTCACAAAAGGAATTGCTATAAAGAATAATGTTTGCAAAGAAAAACATAATTATTCAAAAGTTATTAATTTAGAAAAACAACTTACAACGGAAATACAAAATATAATTTTATCAAAAAAACAAAATAGCAAATATTTTCTATCAAATTATGGATTTATAATAGATGATGAGAATGATGTTATATACATTAATAATTTAATAAACGCATATAACTCAGGTTTAATTCAGTTAAACAATAATGATAAAGAAATGAACCATTACGAAAAGTTTAGCAAAATAACAATAGTTTAGAATAATTTATAAATATTTGAAAACAATAATTGTGCGTCCATTAAACTAGCTCGTAAATATTGTTTAACCATAGCTTTATCAGATTTAGCACTGAAAGCGACTCTTAAAATGCTGTGGGTGTCGTGTGGATGTTCTTTGACAAAACCACAAAAGTTAATAGACGAATCATTAATATAATGTTTTATATACAATATGTATTCCAAAGCTTTACCTATAGTGTAATCTTCATTTTCTAATAAAATATCGAAACAATTATCCATAGTTGTTTCGCTAGTTTTTATAATTATTGTGTCTGCATCTAATTCCTTAATAAGAAGACCGAATTTATCATTTAATACACTTGCTCCTTGCTTCACAATATCTCTATTTTCATAACATCCAACACTTTCAACAATAAAGTCAAAACTATTTTCAACATAATAACGTTGAGCATCCAAAATATAAAAGTTTTTCTTCTGAAAATCTATGTCTGTTTGGGTCATTTCTTGTGATTTAAGTGTTCGTTCTTTCTCATTCCACATTTCATTTACTTTTGCCATATCAGGTGTAAAACCATAAGTGCAATTACACACTACATTAAATTTAGCATCTTCACTGGCGTTTGATATACAGAAATCTGCTGTTAATTTCAGATGTTCACCAGGAATACTATCACTGATCCTAGGTCTTAAACGTGAAAACAATATATAATCACCTGTTATTTTATTCGGTGGAAATATGCGTTTAGTTTCATCTCGTGTCAAATAATTATTATTTAACTTATTTTTAATTCTGAAATGTTCTGTTGTAATAAACATCATATCATCGGTATCATTTTGCATGTCTAATTCCAATACATATTTACCTGGCAATAGTTCTAATTCATCATGACCCATACATATAGGTATGCAACTCAAACGTTGTTTTAAAATTTCATTATGTAATCGAGTAGTATTTATTTCAATATTACACTGGTTTGTAGCGTGTTCATCTGTTTTTATTGCTACTACTGGTATCTCACTAAGTATAATTCTTCGTAATGCATTAGCTAAACTGACATTTATTCCTGAAAGTGTAAATCTATAAACATTGTCTTCTTCTGAAATATTTGAAATTTTTGGATCCATCGTGCGATTAATTTACTATAAATTAATCACACATATTTATATCAATTTTATAAAAATAAAACAATATAGACATTGAATGATTTATAAAAATACCAATGAAAATTGCTTTTATAACAGGCATTACCGGACAGGATGGGTCATATTTAACTGAATTGCTGTTAGAGAAAAATTATATAGTTTGGGGATTAATTCGTCGTGCTTCAGATATAAATACGCATCGCATTAATCATTTATATGATAATAAAAATTTATCATTGCGTTATGGAGATTTATCTGATAGTTCTTGTTTGATATCAATTCTGAATGAAATGATAAAAACATACAATATAGATAATACAACGCGTTTTGAAGTTTATAATCTCGGAGCTATGAGTCATGTAAAAGTGTCTTTTGATATGCCTGAATATACAGCAGATGTAGATGGTGTTGGAACATTACGTTTACTAAATGCGCTAAAAAGTTGTGGTCTTGAAAATATTGTGAGATTTTATCAAGCGTCTACATCAGAATTATATGGGAAAGTTATTGAAGTTCCGCAGAATGAAAATACGCCTTTTTATCCGCGTTCTCCATATGGTGTAGCAAAACTTTATTCACATTGGATTGTAAAGAATTATAGAGAATCTTATAATATGTACGCTTGTTCCGGAATTTTATTCAATCATGAATCTCCGAGACGTGGCCCCACTTTTGTAACGCGTAAAATTACGATTGCTCTTGGAAAAATAATGAAAGGAGAACAAGATTGTCTTATTCTTGGCAATTTAGATGCTAAACGCGATTGGGGACATTCGAAAGATTATGTATACGGTATGTGGTTAATGCTTCAACAAGATAAACCGAATGATTATGTATTGTCTACGAATGAATATCATAGTGTACGTGAATTTGTCGAAAAAGCTTTTGCATTGAAAGGTATAGAAATTCAATGGAAAAGTGAAATCGGTGGACCTTTATCAAACCCGTGTGACGAGATTGGTTATGATAAAAATACAAAAAAAGAATATATTAAAGTTTCTGATAAATATTTTCGTCCAGCAGAAGTTGATGAATTATTAGGAGATAGCACCAAGGCACGAAACGAATTAGGATGGAACCCCAAAATTTCATTTGATGATTTAGTAAAGGAAATGGTTAATGCGGATTCTTTATAATTTCGTCCAATTGTAACTAGGAATATCATATAATACATCTAACCATTTCTTATGTTGAGGATATTTCTTTACATAAGATTTGACTGAAAATTTACGTCCACACGAAGAACCAAACCTACCATAAAAATTCAATGTTTTTGCCGAAGAAGTATTGAGAACCTTACCATCTGTAGCACCATAAGGAGTAAAATTGTAATCAATATCTACTTCAGAATGCTTACATATACCACGTGAACACTTATGTGTTTTATTATATTTTGTATCATAATGGTCTGCTATAATTTCCTTAGCAATAGGTATATTTATAGCCCCATAATGTTTATGATTTAACAAATAGTCTAATCTATGACTTCTTGAACCGAGACTTGTTTCAAGATTCGAATGTTCAGTATCAAACGTCTCTTTATTTCTTAATTCAAAACTTAACGCTGAATTCATACCATATATAATTCCATCATTCGTTCGTTTTATGTTCTCGATATTTTTTCCTAATTCGTGTACCATTATTTCACCTGTATTTATATCACCATACAACCACGAGCACGAATAATCTCCGGCATTATCTTTTGACATTAATGTTATACACTCGTCCAAATTATTTGCATATTGCATAACTTTTCGAATTCTACAAAAATAAGGCATCCCAAACTTAGGTTTAAAATTTACGTGTGCAATAGTTGTTTCACATCCAACAATGCCTTTATCCGATAAAAACCAATCGGACGTGCTTGCTACAAATCCTGCTGATGTCTGCATTTTAAACGTATGACCTTTATCTGGTTTAATGGTCATAACAATATTTAAAAGTTGTCCCGTTAAAAAATCAGAATGCGTATTATGGGCCATTACAATATCACCTTTTTCTGTTGCAGAACCTGTTGCTATAAAAGCGCTACAACGTTCAGAACCACCATCCATATACAACGAATACATCGATAAGAATGAATTCCAAGCAATCAAAAAACGTGTCGTTACATTTACACCCTTCTTTTTAGCACCCGATACAATCCCACGTAGTTCATTATATATTTCAGGGCACTTCTTCTTTACTATATTATAAATGTGTTTATCACAATCATCCATATATTGTTTGAAAGGTATTTTAAAATGTTCATCAACCATAAAAGGTAATGTAGTTAATACACGTTTTAAATCTTCTGCCAATAAATATCCGTGAGCATATCCTCTTTTATAAGGTTCTCCGAATATGGTTATGTGTTTCCATCCATTTTTTTCAAAATCGATTGCCCCATTTATTTTCATTTTTTTCTGTGTTTTATTTTTTGCTTGTGTCATATACTATATTATAAGCAAATATAGTATATATATCTTACAAAATATTTAATATATGTTTAATTATTGAAACATCAATGCAATAATTGCTAAAAACATAAGGATAAAAGGTAATAATACTAAAACCCATGCAAGATTTTCTACACCTGTATTACACATTAGGTTCAATATCCAGGTCCAGAACAAGACATAAACCAATTGTATCGCAAATATTAAGGAAACACTGGTAACATTACAAGATAAATTACCTAAACAATATACATTAGATGACCCCATATTTTGGAATGAGGCCAATGCTAAAAAAATTAAAGATATAACTAAATAAAAATGCGCCGGTCCACATAATCTTTTCAAAGGATTAAGATCCATTATATATATTTAATATAGATAAAACAAAATCATTTATACTAAGGGATGAGAATGTTCATTATTTATGCTCCCTGCTGGTTGATTAGTGATATCATCGGTTGAGTTTGATGATATATTTTGCATATTATATGCCATACTGGAACCCATTGTAGTTCCAAAACCAGTAGTAACGTTAACTTGACTTCCGTTTAAAATCGAATCTAGCATTCCACCTTTAACCTTTTTATTTCTTCTGCTTTTATTTCTTCTGCTTTTATTTTTCTTACTTTTATTTTTATTCTTATTTGATTTTCCACCTAAAAATTGTTTTGTAGAATTACCTATAACACTTGGGTCCTGAGGATTATTCTCTTCCGTATTCATTTGATAATAATATCTAATTGGTAATGATTCAAGATTAGATGAACCTCCTCTCACTTTTTTAGAACGCGTTTTTCCTCCACCAATTCCACAACCACAACCACCTTTTTTACCTTTTTTAGATTGCTTTAATGTACAAGACTTCCTTTGACTTTTTTTCATATATATATATTTATAATATTTTATTCAATATCTACATGCGTTAACATATGACGTCTACAACAAGGACGTGTCAATTTCAAATCGTCTAATATACGACCTTCAGGCGTCTTCTCCATATTTTTTTTAGTTAAATAAACCACTTTATCTACTGCGTCTCCGTTATTTAATTTCATTTCCCGGACTTTATTTTGATAATACTGATATTTATCTGCTAAAACGCCTCCGCACGTAAAACACTTAATAGGAATGATCATAATAGGAGATTGTATATTATATATTTATATAAATTTAAACATAATCAATTTTACAAAAAATGAATAAAGACGAATGATAACACGAAAAAGTATTTCTATATATTATACTATGAAAGGCATATCATATATATTATTTTTAGCGACAATAATATTAATATCATTAATCATTCAATATCAGACATCTGATATAGAAGGTTTATCCATATTAAAAGATTCCGCTGGAGCAACATATGTAGTAGAAGGTGATTATACACAAGATGCCAATGGAATAATTACAAATGCCAATGGAGCAACAATTGACTTTGGTGCAATTGATGAAAAAAATAAAACTATGACAAGTGACTCGTCTGGAAATATGACGAATGTAGATGCCGGAGGTGATACACAATATAAAGTAGAAAATGGAGTTGTTGTTAAAAATGAAGATTGGAATGCTGATACTGCGTTTCCTGAATATCACGACTCTGCCAAAGAACTTGCAGAAAAAGACCCAAAAATTAAAGGTGGTACAATGTATGTAAGAGGTCCTTCGGGAGAAATAATAAAAGTTCCTTGGACGGGGAATCAAACACCAATTAATTATAACGAAACTGGATATTTCCGTTTTCAACCATCTAATTTTGTTCCTGGATATGAAGATTCTGTATATCTCAGTCGTTTAACTGGTTACAGCACAACAAAACCAGTAGAAAATACCGCGTCACAAATGGGAGGTTTTTGTGACTATCACA
>Ga0075480_10001204_pt1 | contig 16254 bp, 17 predicted proteins | sample DEB08_DNA_7_FD_81590 | JGI IMG/M metagenome (GOLD analysis project Ga0075480, IMG submission 81590) | Aqueous microbial communities from the Delaware River and Bay under freshwater to marine salinity gradient to study organic matter... | ecosystem: Environmental > Aquatic > Marine > Coastal ... | reverse complement strand
TAAAGACAATATGAGTAAAATCAACTTAGAAATTCAAGTTTTAAACAATAAGCTAAATAAGCTGTTTGATCGTTTATCAAAATATTCAGATGATTACTTAAATAAAATCATTAAAAAAAATAAATGGTCTATCAATCAGAACATTTATCACTTAATTTTAGCAGAAAAAGGAACTGAAAAATATATTAGAATCAAAACTCAATATCCTGATACATTAATTGATGTAAAAATTACTTCTAGAATTAAAATTTTCTTGTTGGAGCTTAGCTTAAAATTGGGTTTTACATATAAAGGTCCTGCTATTGTTACAGAAAATTTTGCTGAAAAATTTAAACTTTCTGAATTAAGAGCAGATTGGGAAAAATCTAGAAAAAACTTTAAAGAATTCATCAACTCATTAGATGAAAATATGTTAAGCAAAGGGATTTTCAATCACGGTATAGCTGGAAGGATGGACATCTACATGACTTTAAATTTCTTTAAATTTCATTTTGATCATCATAAAAAGATAATTCATAAATTAGAAGAAAGATTAAACAACTAATTATGTTTGAATGGTTTAAAGAAAATAGAGTTATTATCTACACGGTAGTATTTGCATACTTTGCGTTTAGAATAATAACTTCTTATTTAGCCTAATTTATTTTGCATCTGAGCCATCTCTATTAGGTTTTCTAACAGATGGCCAATCTCTAGTTCTTCCAGTCCTTGGATTAATAGGCATAACTCTTTTTTCCCTAGAAACAAGTTCTGCTTCTTCACTAGCTTTATAAGCCAAGATAGCTGTTAAAATTGCATTGCTTCTTACATCATCAAAAACAATTTTATCGTACGTATCAAGGTTTGTATGCCATGTGAATGTACCATAATCCCAGCTTAAAGAACTCAATGAAAATGCAGGTATACCAGCCGCAACAAATGAAGCATAGTCAGAACCACCACCACCTGGTAAACCAGGGAAATCAGTTTCAATATGTTTTGTAATATCCGAGGGAACAGCAGATAGCCAATTAGTTATAAACTCGTAAGAATATAAGAATCCTTGTCCACTAAGATCAACAACTCTACCAGTTCCATTATCTTGATTAAATACCGCCTGAGTGTTTTCAACAATTTTAGGATAATCTTCAACGAATGCTCTTGAACCATTAAGCCCTTGTTCTTCTCCTCCCCAGTGACCTACAAGAATAGTTCTTTTAGGGTTTGGATAAGCTAATTTTAAGATTCTCATTGCTTCAAGCATAACTAATGTTCCTGTTCCATTATCAGTTGTTCCTTGACCACCATCCCATGAGTCAAAATGCGCAGAAAGAATTACATATTCATCTGGTTTTTCAACTCCTTTAATTTGAGCAATGGTATTGAATGTTGGAACTACTCCATGTTCAGTTGAGGTTGCTACTACTTTAACAACTGGTTTTTTTCCATTTTTAGCCAGTCTATAAAGAGCACCATAATCTTCTAGATTAACATCAATATTTGGAATTTTATCTGTTCTAGCACTAAAAACTTTATTAGCCCCTGGAACACGAGACCAATAGCTGGAAATTAAACCAACGGCACCAGCATCTTCAAAAGCTTTATTAATATCTCTGTAACCATATCCTGTTAATCTAAGATTTGAAAACCATTTTCTACTCATTTCTTCTCTATCATTTTTCATTTTTTCAAAAGACTCCGGGAGAGCAAATTCTTCCCAGTTGGAGTCAGGTCTTCCTGTTGGTTGATACTGACTAACTAAAACAAATTTTCCTTTAATAGTCTTAAGCCAATTTTCAAAATCTTCTTTACTTTCAATATCTGGAACTAAAGTAACTTCTGCAGTAACCCCTTTCTTTTTTGTAGATGGACTCCACGCAAGTTGTCTTCCCACCAAAGTTCTTAATCTAGGCTCAACCATATCAATATGAGTAATTCCTCTTTCCCAACCTCTCCATTTTCCATATTCATGGTTGTAAGCGTCAATTCCCCATGAGTTATATTTTGCAACTGCCCAATCGTGAGCTTGCTGCATCTGAGGAGTTCCGACTAATCTAGGTCCAACAACATCAAAAAGTTCATGAGCTAAATTTTCTAATTGAGAATTGTTAGTTGCTTCATCAATTATAGATTTAATTACAGGGTTGTCAATTTTGTTTTCTGCAGGTGTATTCCACCTTTGAGAATAAGAAAATGAAACAGCGAATAATAAGATAAAAAGTATTTTTTTCATATCAATTAATTTTAGTGTCTGTGATATACATCATTCCAGTATTATGATGCGGAATATAGTAATTAAAGTTGTATTTGTTTAGAATTTGATTTATAATTTTCTCTTGAAGTTTAGGAGATTTTCCTGTTATTAACTCTAGTTCTAAATCATTACCAAAGGAGTTCATCAACAAAAACTCTTCAACTTGAACTAATGCCTTTTCATGGCTTAATCCATGAAGATCAATTTTTTTAATCATTAGTTCTGTTCAATGGACTGTTCATCACCAATTTTAGCTCCTCTAACATTAAGAACAGCTTTAGATGATCCTTGCGTTACAAAGGCTACAATCTTAATATTGGACTTATTGTAAGCTGGAGGAATTGAATATGTAAAATTTCTTTCAAATATTTTATCATGACCAACGTTTTCATTTGGTAGCTGATCTCCTAAAATATTCGTCAAAGATTCTCTCAAAACATTATGATGCTTAAAGTCTTTTAAAACACTGCTTCCACCATAATAAGATGTATAATTCTCTTGATCATAAACTAAATTATCCTCAACAATATATACTCCTAGTTTAAGAGCAGGATAATTATATCCTATTTTAACTTTGGCATTTATCGATAAATTATTTCCATCAAGAGATGAATTAATAGCCAGGCCAATATATGCCTTTTGAGATAATTTTGCAGTAACTTGACCAACATTGTCAGGCTGAGGATAAGTCCAGCTAACTTCTCTGTTAATTATTCCTGTTGGAAAACCAGTAATATTAAAATTGCTCATTAAGGATGAAATTTTATTAAACTGCATGGGATCACCTTGATGAGCAGCAACAATTACTGCATCCTCTGTTTCATCTTCAAGCTTTTCAATAGCGTAGGATATTCTAGGACACCATCCACACCAAGTACCAGTATAATCTTCGACTAAAACTCGTTTCTTAAATTCAATGGGAACAGGATTAACAACAATCTCTTTTCTAGAACTTAATATTCCTTGAAATTTAGCATGTACTAAAAAGGTTCCAACTTCTTTAAACAAATATGAACTTCCAGGTATTTCAACATCGTTTACATAAAACTTTGCTTCTTTAGTTCTATTGACACCAGTGTTGTCAATAACACTAAATAACAGTGATTGTCCAACCGTTGTTTCAGTTGCTGAAATATAAATGTTTAAGCTTGTTACTTTATTTTGAGCAGGAGCTTCTTCCCCTCCGTTGTCATCTCCACTACAGCCAATAACAAGAAATAAAAAAAAAGATAAAATATTTAGATATTTATTCATTCCGAATGTGAATTTAATAAAATGTAAGTAATTTAGGATAGTGAAAACTGTTAAAACAATATTTGCATTATTATGTATACTGTTCTTTACTAGTAGTTTATCTCAAAGTTTAGTCCCTAACACTCAATTAAAGGACCTTAAGAAAGAGCTTGTTTACACAGATGACGTATTTAATGAAGATAAATTTTATGTAGTTTCTTTCTGGGCAACATGGTGTATTCCATGTATCAATGAGCTAGATGCGATAGTAGATCTTTATCCAAAATGGAAAGATGAAAATATTGAAGTAGTTGCTATTTCAACTGATGACTCTAGAACAAAAAAAAGAGTTCGGCCTATGATTAATGGAAAAGATTGGGATTTTAAAATTCTTTTAGATGAAAACCATGATCTTAAAAGAGCTTTAAATATTGTTGGTATTCCACATACAATAATTACTAAAGGATCTGAAATAATCCTCAGAAGAGTTGGATATTCACCCGGTGAAGAGGCTGAATTGTATGAGTTTATTAAAAACTATAATTGATAATGAATAAACTTTTTATTATCATTTCAATACTGTTTTTTTATGTTGGTTTCTCCCAAAATAATAGTTTTTATGGAGCTTTTGAATCTAATGGAGTTTATTATAGTGAAAATGAATCCAAAGATTTTGAAAAAAAATTTAAATCCAACAACTATTTCAATCTAAACTATTTGATTGGGAATAAATGGAAGTTTGATCTTCAGATTGAATCATATCTTCCAGGCAGATTACAAAATTTTTCAGATAATTTGGAAGACACTTATTTATCAACTTTAAGTATAAATTATAAAACTAAAAAGTTTGATTTTTCTGTTGGTTCTATTTATGAACAATTTGGAAGTGGATTGATATTGAGAACTTGGGAAGACAGACAGCTTGGAATAAATAATTCCATATGGGGTGTTAGAACAAGCTATGAATCAGAAAAAATTGATGTAAAACTTCTAGCAGGCTATCAAAAAAAGGGGCGAGATATATCTACTGGAAAAATTTTGGGTCTTGATGCTGAAATTTCATTATCAGAAGATTTTCAATTTGGGCTTAGCTATGTAGGTCGATTTGAAGATATAACATATGATTTTGGTGATTTTACCAATCTGTTTTCAAGCAGACTAGACTATTATTCAGATTCATTTTACATGAATTACGAATATATAAGCAAATCAAAAGACGGAATAGTTCAATTTGGAAATATCTCTGAAAAATTCGTAAAACCAGGGAATGCACACTCTTTAAATTTTGGTGTTTATAAATCGGGTTTTGGTTTTAATATGACTTTTAGAAGACTTGAAAACATGGGATATTTTTCCGACAGATTCGAGGCAAGTGGAGATTATCTAGAAACAAGCATAAATTATTTGCCAGCACTAACCAAACAACATGATTACCTACTGAGCAATATAAATGTATACGAAGCGCAACCTTATGTGTCTTTTCAAGATCCAAAGTTGATGAAAGCTGGAGAAATAGGATTTCAATTAGACTTATATTATAATTTTGAGAAAGGTTCTTCATTGGGTGGTAAATACGGGACAAAAATATCTTTTAACAGCTCTTTGTGGAACAACTTAGGAGGGAAATTTTCATATTCTAGTCAAGATTATACAACATCCTTTTTCGATTTTGGAGAAAAATACTTTTCAGAGCAAAGCTTAGAGATAACTAAAAAAGTTTCTAAAGATTACAACTATATATTATTGTTCATTAATAGATATTACAATAAACGCTTAGTTGAAGAAAGAACTGGAGAAGTTAATTCTAAAATTTTGGTAGTTGACAATACTCTCAAGCTAAATAACAAACGATCCATTAAGTTTGATGTTCAACATTTATTTAATTCAGATGATGATAAAAATTGGTTTGGCTATGGTTTAGAGTACAACTTAAATTATAATTTCTCCTTTTATTATTCTAATATCAAAAATTATCAGAATATTGAAAAAGGTAAGCCCTCATACTATTCTACTGGAATTTCTTACTCAAAAAATACAACTAAAATTATTGCTTCATATGGAAAACAAAGAGGTGGTCTAATTTGCTACGGTGGGGTTTGTAGGTATGTTCCCGAATTTAAAGGGATTTCAATTTCTCTGAATACTACTTTTTAAAAAATAAATCAAATTTTATTGTGATTAGGTCTCTAATTTCAGCAAGCATGAAAGAGGGGAGTTTAATCAAAAACTCAGTTGGGATTACCTGAAATACTCCTTGAATTTGAATAAAATCTTCATTTTCATTTAGTGATGAGGAAATTGTAATTTCTTTTTCTTCTCCATGAAATTCAAGCTTACCATTCATAATTAGTGATTCATCAACAACTTTTATTTCTTCAGAATAAAATTTAATCATTGGAAATTTTAATGCCTCTAAAACTTCTAATGAATGAGCGTCCCTGTTAGAGTTTCCACTATCAAAATCCACAACTTCTGCTGCTACCGCAATTTTGGAAATATTTTTATCATAAACTACAACGCCTTTAATATTGTTGTTGACACCAGACCATGCATGTAAAAAATGTTTAGCATCATACTTTAAAGATGATTTTTCTGAATCTATCATTAATGTTCCCTGTGAATATATGGTAAACGAGAAAAACAGTAAAAAAAGATATTTCATCATTAATTAAAATTTAAAAACAATTACGGCTGTTGCATAACTAGCAAATGCTGTGTATGCTGCAGCCTTGTGCGATTTTTTATTACTATCAGCAACTACATTTGTAATAATCATTGCCGAGAAATGAATATTTGATAAAAATCTATGGGCTTTAATTGAGCTAAAGCCTTTAGTTTTTTTGTTTATTAAAGGAGGAGGTGAAAATAAAGAAAGAGCTGCACCAGTAAAATATCCAGCATTCACAACCTTTGACATGTTTTTGTGAGTCTTATATAAAGAGTTATAGTTGTCTCCTGTTGCATTGTATAATTTTCCTCCAATTAATCCTTGAGCAACCATTGCAGCTAAAGTTGTATAACCAATTATCTGATGAGCCTTTAGCATTTTTCTTCGTAGTTGTAGCTCTTTTTCTCTATTTTCTAAATTAAGAGGAGCTATACCAGTTTTTCTTAAAAGTCCTTTTTCACCCCAAAATAATTTTTGAGTAAAAATCATTCTTTCTGGCAAAAGGTCTGGCGTTGCATTCTCGTCAGTTATGATTAAATCAAAAAGTTCTTTTTCCTGTGCAAGTGAATTAAAACTCGACAAGACTAATGAGATGAGTATAATTTTTTTTAAAAACAATTTCAATTTATACTAATTTAAAAAGACTATCCTAAAAACTAATATTTTACTTTAATAATTACCTCATTTCTTCTGTTATAAAACTTATAAGGGCTATCATAAGAGACATGAACAAAATCTCCTATTTTATCAATATTCATTTTTTCTAGTTTATTATTTAATTGGGATGTGTATTTATTTCTCTTCTTGTTATTTGAGTATCCGCTGTAAGTTATTGAAGCATAAACACCTCCTTGGTCCATATAAAGCTCTACATCTTTTGACAATGGCTGTGATGTGTTATTTTCATTTAAAGTCGATGGCAATACAAACTCCATCATAGAACCGTTACTATCTTCTTTCATATAAACAGGTGTTGTCATTGGTATTTTTTGATTTTTTTGATTATTTCCTGAAATATACCTGAAAAGCTTCATAAAATTATTATTACCAGTATTTGAGTAAGCTCTAGCTTTCATAACAGGATCATACTCTCTAATTTCAAAATTATCTTCCGAAAGCATAGTCTTGTATGAATGAGTTTCGTATTTCTGACTAAAAATTGACATACTAAAAAGTAAAACTAAAAGTGTAATTTTTTTCATGCTTAGATTTTTTATCAAAAATTACAATTATCGTTCCAATACTAAACTACCCTAGAAGTAGTATTAGCTTTTCTTGAAAAAAGCAACTACAAATAAACAAAGAGCTACAAGTAAAAAAATCAAACCAAAAATAAAAGATTTTAATTCTTGATAACCAAGCAAGCCTATAATTAGAAAAATCATTCCAAAAAGAAATGGGTTTTTTAGAAAAATATTTTTCATCTAATAAATATAGCTATTTAAAAAAATTAGAATTATATAAAATTAATTCTTTACTTTATCGTGGTGAGGATATTGACTTATTTATTATTCATTTTATTAATATCATGTAATCAAAAAAAGATTTCACAAAAAGATCACTCATTGTTTTGGCAAAAAAATTCAGCTGAATATGTTGCTCTATGCTATCAAGCTTTTAATATTGCAAAAACTCAACTTGACAAGGCTCTTGAAAAAGAATACTCAAAAAAGCCTGCTATAGTTATTGACATTGATGAGACTGTATTAAATAATCTTCCATACAATGAGATGTTAATTGATTCATCTGAAAGCTTTAATCAAAAATCATGGTCGAGATGGGTTAATAAAAAAATTGCCACTACCATTCCTGGTTCATTAGAGTTTTTAAACTATGTCAAATCTAAAGATGTAGAGTTAATTTATCTGTCTAACAGAAGAGTTGAAAACTTCGATCCTACAAAGGATAATTTAGTTTCACTTGGTTATCCATTCGACGAAAATACTATCATGCTGTTGCGTGATGAAACTTCAGATAAAACAAAAAGAAGAAATTCGCTGTCAAATTTTGAAATTATCATGTTACTAGGTGATAATCTATCTGATTTTAGTTCAGTATTTTATAAAAAATCCAATAAAGAGAGAATTAAAAATGTTGATTCGTTATACAATTATTTTGGACAAAAATTTATTGTCCTGCCTAACTTAATTTATGGAGATTGGGAATATGGGTTTGAATAATTATTTAAATAAAGTCATCCTTTTACTTTGTTTGATTTTTTCAATTTCAGTTCAATCACAGACTTGTAGTGAATATTATCTTATTAGACATGCAGAAAAATTAAGAGTTGATAAAAACGATAATAATCCAAAACTTAATGATGCTGGGATTTTAAGATCTGAAAAATGGAAGGAAGATTTCAAAAACATTTCACTTGATGAAATATTTTCAACTAATTACAATCGCACTTTGGAAACAGTTTTACCAATTTCAAAACAAAGAGATATTGAGATTAAAATTTATAATCCTAGAAATATTAATTATACTGAGTTTAAGTCCAAGACCATTGGAAAAAACATATTAGTTGTTGGGCACAGCAATACTATTCCTAGTTTTGCGAACTCGTTGATTGGTGAAGATATTTATGCGCAAATTGATGACCGAAACAATTCAAATCTTTATATAATCACAATATGTAATGAAAAAATTCATCATAAGGTTTTATATATTAAATAACTATGAAAAATAATTATTCACTAATAACTGGAGCTTCATCAGGAATAGGTCTTGAAATTGCAAAAGAATTAGCAGCAAAAGGAAATAATATTTTATTAACTGCTAGAAGAGAAAAAAAATTAATTGATCTTAAATCTGAAATAACTTCAAATTTTAATGTTAATTGTGATTATATAACTGCTGACTTAAGTGAAATTGATTCTCCAAAAAAGATTTATGACTACTGTGAAGAAAAAGGATACTTTATTAATGTTCTTGTAAATAATGCCGGTTATGCTTTGCCTGATCATTTTCATAAAACACCAATGGAAGATGAAGAAAATTTTTTAAGAGTTTTATCTACTGCTGTAATCTCATTAACTAAAATATTTCTACCTGACATGATAAAAGAAAGAAGTGGTAATATTATGATTGTCTCTTCAGTAGCTGCGTACGCACCTCCTTCTAAAATTCAATCACTTTATGGCCCTGTTAAAACATTCATGAATAGATTTAGTGAGGCTATTAATTTAAGCTATAACGACAAAGGCGTTTTTTCCACTGCTTTATGTCCTGGCTATACTGTAACTAATTTTCACACAGCTAGCGGTGTTCAAGATGAAATGGATAGTGTGCCCAAGTTTTTGAAAAAATCCGCTTCAAGGATAGCGAAGGAGGGGGTTAATGGCATGATAAAAAAGAAAAAGGTTGTAATACCAACTAGGACCTGGAAAATTATCGTTTTTCTTCTTAAAATAGTGCCTAAGATTATTTTTGATATTCTTAGTTCTGTATTAGCGCCAGGCAGATACACAGATAAGGGTTTTAAGTATGGTAAAGACAATTAAAAATCAATGTCTGGAATGGATGATCCATGAGGATCAGTATTTTTTTCCTTCAACATATCTTTAACCTTTCTAAAAAAAGCCGGTGAATTAATATGTTCAATTTCCTCAGCTATGATATGAACTTGACTTGGCTTAAACTCCATTATTTCAACCAAAAAAGACTCAATTAATCTGTGTTTTGCTACAATTTTTTCTGAAAGATTTTTTCCTTTTTTTGTTAATATAATTGGTTGATAAGGAGCAGTATTAACCAGGCCCATTTTTACAAGCTTTTTAAGCATGTTTGAAACAGAAGATTTTGAAACCCCCAGAGTTGTACTTAATGAGCTAACAGAAACTTTTTTATTGTCTTCAATAAGCTTATAAATCTCTTTAATATAATGTTCTTTTTCTTTAGTTGTTTTCAAATCGATCAGCGTTCATTACCTTATTCCAAGCGGACACAAAATCATTTACAAATTTTTCTTTATTATCATCTTGAGCATAAAGTTCAGCATATGATCTTAGAATCGAATTTGACCCAAAAACTAAATCGACTGATGATGCAGTCCATTTAAGTTCACCTGAGAGCCTGTCTCTGACTTCATATTTATTTTCTCCAACAATACTCCACTTATTATTCATATCTGTAAGATTCACAAAGAAATCATTTGACAAGACACCTTCATTTTCAGTAAAGATTCCTGATTTATCATTATTATGGTTAGCTCCAAGAGCTCTCATACCACCAATTAGAACTGTCATTTCTGGAGCAGACAATCCAAGAAGCTGAGCTTGATCTACCATTAATTCCTCCGGACTAGACTTAGATTTTCCCCCATACCAATTTCTAAAAGCATCGGCTGCAGGTTCAAGATTTGAAAAAGACTTAATATCTGTCATTTCTTGAGTTGCATCTCCTCTTCCCTTTGAAAAGGGAACAGTGATATTAATCCCAGCAGAGCTAGCAGCTTCTTCAACAGCGGTATTTCCAGCCAAAACAATAGCATCAGCTAAACTAATTCCACAATCAGATGATATTGATTTTAAAACTGAAAGTGTACTTGAAAGTCTTTTTGGCTCATTGGCAGCCCAATCTTTTTGAGGTGATAAACTAATTCTAGCGCCATTAGCTCCTCCTCGTAAATCTGAATTTCTAAATGTTTTTGCACTATCCCAAGCAATTGAAATTCGATCAGAAATAGACAATCCTGAGTTTAAAATTTTATTTTTTATTTCGTCTTCATTATAATTAGAATTACCAGAAGGCACAGGATCTTGCCAAATTAAATCTTCAGAAGGTGAACTAGGTCCAATGTACCTTACTTTTGGTCCCATATCTCTATGTGTTAGTTTAAACCAAGCTCTGGCAAAAGTGTCTGAAAAATACTCAGGATCATTTTTGAACTTCAAGCATATTTCTTTATAAATCGGATCCATTTTCATAGCCATATCTGCATCAGTCATTATAGGATTATTTCTAACTTCAGGATTTGCCGCATCAATAGGCTTATCCTCCTCATTTATATTTACAGGTTCCCATTGCCATGCCCCTGCAGGACTTTTTTTCAATTCCCAATCATGATTAAACAACATTTCAAAGTATCCATTATCCCATTTTGTTGGATTTGTTGTCCATGCTCCTTCAAGTCCACTGGTTACCGGACCTTTCTCATCAAGTGTGGGATTAATCCATCCAAATCCTTGATCTACAATATTAGCGCCTTCAGGCTCTTTACCAAGCTTAGAGGCATCTCCATTACCATGTGCTTTACCTACTGTATGTCCACCTGCAGTTAGCGCTGCTGTTTCTTCATCATTCATGGCCATTCTTGCAAAGGTTTCTCTTACATGCAAAGCAGTTTTCATAGGATCAGGTTTGCCGTTTACTCCTTCAGGATTAACATAAATTAATCCCATATGTGTTGCTCCTAGTGGAGTTTCTAATGTTGAAGGATCTTCAAGATCAGCATATCTGTTTTCGCTTGGGGCCATTATTTCATCTTCAGGACCCCAATAAATATCAATTTCAGGATGCCAAATGTCAGCTCTTCCATATGAAAAACCAAACGTTTTTAAGCCCATACTTTCATAAGCAATATTTCCTGCTAGAATAAACAAATCTGCCCAACTAATTTTATTGCCATATTTCTTTTTAATTGGCCATAATAACCTTCTAGCTTTATCTAGATTTCCATTATCTGGCCAAGAATTTAAAGGAGCAAATCTTAAATTACCTGTTCCAGCTCCTCCACGACCATCAGCAACTCTATAAGTTCCTGCAGCGTGCCATGCCATTCTAATCATCAAGCCACCATAATGTCCCCAGTCAGCAGGCCACCATGATTGAGGCGTTATCATTAATTCGTGCATATCTTTCTCTAAAGATCTAAAATCTAGTCCTTTAACTTCCTCTCTATAGTTGAAATCTTGTGAATATGGATTTGTCTTTTCATCGTGTTGATGTAGAATATCTAGATTGAGTCTTTTTGGCCACCACTTCAAAGGTGAAGTATTTGGGGTTGTAGATCCTCCATGCATGAATGGGCATTTTCCAGCAGATGCACCATTAGTTGACTGAAATTCTTTCATATTTTCTTAATTAAGGTAATAGATTTGTTTTTATTGATTAACAAATTTAAAAAATGTAATTTGCTAACATAATTCTAAAATGTTAAAATTAAGTGATTAGGCAATTTATTAAATATGGTTTTTATCTAACACTTCCATTATTGATTTTTACCCTTCTCATGAAGTTTAGAGTTATTGATCAATATTTAAATACTGATTATTTATTTCCAATTATAAGTGTATTATTTTTTCTAGAAATTTATTGTAGAGGAACTATTGATAAACATAAATGAAAAAACTCATACTGTTCTTGTTGTTTTTATTTCTGAACGGTTGTAATACATCAAATATTCCACCTGGTTTTTCAAAAATTGAAAGTATTGAACCTCCAATTCTTCTAGACATAAGGTATTCGGGTTCAGACAATTTTTTAGGACGAACTGTTGTTGGATACGAAAATCCAAAAAATATATTGACCAATGAGACCATAAAAGCTTTAACAAAAATTCAAAAAATTCTTTCAAAAAATGGTTTAGGACTTAAACTCTTTGACGGATATAGACCTCAAAAATCTGTAAACAACTTTATTGAATGGTCAAAAGAAATAAGCGATACTTTAACCAAAGAAAAGTATTATCCAGATGAAAAAAAAGATAGTCTTTTCTTTAAAGGCTATGTTGCTGAAAAATCAGGACACAGTAGAGGGAGTACGGTTGATGTTACTCTAGTTTACACTGATAGTATTAATTATGGTAAAGAACTTGATATGGGAAGTGAATGGGATTTTTTTGGAAATAAATCATGGATTGATTACGACTCAATTACAGATTTACAAAAAAATAATCGTAACTATTTACAAGCGATAATGAATCAAAATGGTTTTAAATCATATTCAAAAGAATGGTGGCATTTTACTCTAATTAATGAGCCATATCCTGATACCTATTTTGATTTCTAAAAAAAATCGCCGCCTAATAAAAGGCAGCGATTATAATTAATGAATTTTATTCTTGGTTCGTTTCTTGAAATAAAGCAACCTCTGCAAAAATTGCAGCGGGATCAACATAGCAATTAGTTCTAACTATTTGATTGCCTTCCCATACCCATCTACAATGAGCTGGATAATAATACTCGTTTCCGCTAATGATTGACGTTGCTGACCAATTGAAATCATGAAATGTTTCAACAGATCCATCTGAAAAATAACCCGTATAAATTTTTCTGTCATTATGTTTAATATCATTGAATATCAAAGAATGAGAATTATATCCTTCAATTATTCCATCAACATCAAATTCTAAATCATTAAAATAATGTTTACCATCTTCAGAAAAATATTCTCTAGCCATATCAAAGTTTCCAGCTAAATAAGAATCAGCTAATTTCTCAACTATTAATGACTTGTCATCATCATTTTGCATCACGCCATGATTAGTTTGGTTTTGATTACAGCTAACTATAATCAGACCAAAAATAAGTGTTAAAAATTTTTTCATATTGAATAATTAATTGTTGTTGTTAAAGGAGTAAAATTATTAAATTTTTCACAGATTTACTTTACTACAATTTCATCCACATAAATAAATGCGGGTTTTCCAGCGTTAATATGCCATGATGGCATTTCAAGAACGCTTTCTGCGTGCACTTTAATATATCTTGCATTAGTAGATGATAAAATAACATTAAATGAATAAAACGGAACGTTTGTTATTTCTGGATTCTCAGCAGGATCAGGGTTGTGTGGATTAACCACCTTTATAGGATCTGTATATTTTTCACCATCAATCGAAGTCTGATATACCACATTTTTTGGTAAAATCAACTGGTGCCAATTTGCCTGTGCTTGGACATTTAAAAAATCTATTTCAATTGAATTGATTTTGAAAACTTCACCCAAATCTAGAACAATGTCCATATGGGATCCTTTAAATGCCACCCAGTTTGAATCTTTGTATGGAAATCTCCATGATTCAAAAGCTCCAAATATTCCATCTGTTAAACGTTTTAAATTTTTATCACCACCTTCTGGCAATGACAATGATTTGATAGTTTTTTTATAGGATATTGCACTTCCCATAGCATCCATTCTGTCAAAAATTCTTTCAAAATTATAACTGTAATCATCAATAGTAATAGCTCTTTCTCCAATTCTAGCAATACCTGCTTTTTTAGCTTTATCAATAAAACTTAAAACATTTGATCTCATTGATTTTTTTGGGATAACATTTCCAGAATCAGTATAATCATAAAAACTTCCAGGCTCACCAGGTTTGATTTGTCCTGCAATTTGAATTTCAGCTATCATTAAAGGAAGTCTAATCTCTTTTACTCTCTTTAAAAAAGTTGAATTGTTAGATACGGCTGATTCAGCATCATCAAATATTTTGTGATAGATTTCAATATTTTCCGCGGATAAATAATTACTAATTGCATCACGTGGATCTCCAAAAATATTCAACCTAAAAGGTGTTTCAATTAATGCTTCTTTCATTGTATCGATATAATTTCTAACATAATTGCTTGCACCACCATAGTAACCAACTAGAAATTCATTAATTATTTCATCAGCATCTCTTTGTGGATTCCACATTAATTGAGTTATTAAATATGATCTTAGTTGTCCAAACTCTGCTTTATTTCCAGTAGCCTGCATAAATAAAGCATTAACATTATTTTCAATATAAAACTTAATATTGGGCCCTATAGTATGCAAGTTTGGGAATGGGCTTATAGGATTTGCAAATTGAATGTTATAATCCCATATCAAAATATCATTACTCATTTTTCCCCAATCTTGAAGGTCTTTTGTAAATGCTGGATCTGTTTCAAAAACTGGCATTTCTCGAGTGCTTTCGATATTACAAAGCATAATATTTACATTAGGTTCAATTTTAATATTCTTTGGTGCTTTTCTTGTATACCAGTAAGCTAATGTTGAAATTATTTTATCCGGTATTTGTTTTGCAACTTCATTTGTAAACCATGTTACAGACCCACTAGGAACATTTCCATACTTAATATCAAGAGCTTTACACGGCCCACATTGACAATGTTTATCATTATCATTTTGACTAACCGACCAATACTTAGCTTTGGGATTTTCCTTAATTCTTTTTTTTAGCTCAGAAACTACCAAAGTTAAAACATCTGGATTTGAAAGACATAATTGCGTAACTGGATTTCTTTTTCCATCAATCAAAGAATAATACTCAGGATTAGTTTTTCCATATTTTTCTGGAGGAACTAAAACTTCATATGTGTGTACAAATAATCCCCACGAATCTCTAGATGAAAGCTTATTCCAAGAAGCATACTCTTCATCTCTAGCATCATAATAATTAGTTGTTCTATAATTAATTGCTGGTATTTTTTCACTGCTTTTAGGAAGGTCAAATTCTGTAGTTTCTGGAAGTTTAATTGGATCGTCCGCACTATATTTTTTGAAGCCAAATGATTCTAATAATGATAAAACACCATATAAAAGTCCTTTTTCAGTTCCTCCTAAAATCAAAAGATTATCTCCTCTTTTATCTAATATATAACCATCTTCAAATAATTTAGAGGAACTAATATTATTGTTTTTTGCATACTGCGTTTCCCCCAAAAAAATTGCATTATTTCCGCTATAATTAGATTCCAAAATAATAGCTGGAGGCTGTTTTGAAATCATAGACAGATAATTCTTTAGTTGATTTGAGGCTTCTGTTTCAATTTCAGATGGACTTGATGGAATGACTATTGAATAATCAGATTTAGAATTAATAAAAACGTGTTTGTTTTTATTAGTTGAGCATGATTGATTAGGCAAGATCATTAATCCCCCAAATACTAAGCCTGATGTTTTAATAAACTCTGACCTTTTCATAATAAAATAGTTTTGGTTAGTATTTAAAGTTAATAAATACGCCATAAACATTTAGTACAAATAGTTTTTCTTAATTTACATTAACTTAGATCATGTTTTTTTTTAATCTTCTGGAAGCCAATATTATAGGAATGAATATTCGTTCATTTATTGTTGTTGCTGTAGTTATTGGCATTGTTCTTTACAGTATATTTAAAAAGAG
>Ga0075480_10001202_pt1 | contig 16265 bp, 12 predicted proteins | sample DEB08_DNA_7_FD_81590 | JGI IMG/M metagenome (GOLD analysis project Ga0075480, IMG submission 81590) | Aqueous microbial communities from the Delaware River and Bay under freshwater to marine salinity gradient to study organic matter... | ecosystem: Environmental > Aquatic > Marine > Coastal ... | reverse complement strand
TTGACCTTGGCCCTGACCTTGGCCCTGACCTTGGCCCTGACCTTGGCCTTGACCTTGTCCTTGACCTTGGCCCTGACCTTGGCCCTGACCTTGTCCTTGACCTTGGCCCTGACCTTGTCCTTGACCTTGGCCCTGACCTTGTCCTTGTCCTTGACCTTGGTCTTCGGACTCGCCACCGCCTTCGGTGCCGCCGTCGCCGGAACCTGCTTCGGACTCCTGGAAGTCAGGATCGTAGGCGTCGGGGATACCGTCGCCGTCCGAGTCAGAGTACTCGCCGTCGTTGGGGTCGGTCGGGAACTGGTCGACGTTGTCCGCCTTGCCGTCACCGTCGGTGTCGGAGTTGTTCGGGTTGGTACCCTTCGCGTACTCCGCGGCGTTCGACAGACCGTCGCCATCCGGGTCAGCGTTGGCGTCACCGCCCGAAGTCGGGTTGAGGCCATTGGCCACTTCCCAACCGTCGGGCAAGCCGTCACCGTCGCTGTCGGCATTGTTCATGTTCGTGCCCTGAGATTGCTCTTCGGCGTTGGTCAAACCATCGCCGTCCCAGTCGGCGCCACCGTCGGTGCCGTCGAGTGGGTCAGACCCCTCGCCCGCGACCGCCGTAGCGGTGCTAAGGGCAAGGAAGAGCGCAATCAGGACGCTCACGAGCTGCTTGCTGTTGTTCTTCGTATTCTTCATGTTTGTACACTCCTTGTTGTTTTGTTGTGTTTTACACAGGGAACCCGCTGTTCCCTCTGTCCGCACGAACGCCGGTGGTTTGCACAGGTGTTGGACGGGAGGTCAGCGATGTGGAGTGGACGGCGCGAGGACCGGCATGGAGCGTGCGCTCTTCTGCGAACACCTGATCGGTGTTCGTCATGCCGTTCATGTCTCGCAGTGTGCCGTTTTCGTACTCCTCATTCATCGCTGTTCACGGGGTCAATCATAGGGAACCCAACGTTCCCTCTACAGATTGGACTGGCTTGACCCTATTTGAAGGGCGCGGCGTCACGTTCAGGCCAGGTTTGCAGAAATCGGGGGCTCAGGAAGCAACATCGAAGCTGGATGGCTGCGGACGTACTGGGCCACGGTGGTGGCAACGTCGAGATCCATGAAGCGGTGCTGCCGGCGGTCGCCGTTTCCTGTGGCTTTGGCAAACAAATCCGCAAAGCCAGGTATCCTCGACCTGACGTGTCGGGTGAGGGCAATCTTCGCAGCACGAACGGTGTTCGAACCGCGGAGGTGGTCCCCGCCCGACGCGCCAAGCCCCAGGTAATGGACCAAACGAGCTTGCTTTTCTCCGGTCTTTCCGCCAAGTGCGATCATGCCGAGGATGATGAATTGGTCGCGGGTGGCCGCGTCCCATCGGTGGTGGTTGCGGGGCTGCTCGGCTGTGCCGTCGAATTTCTCCACCAAGGCATCGTACACGCGACGGTGTCGCTCGTCGAGGTGCTCCGTGCTCGGCGGTGCGACTTCTCGCCGTTCCAACCGAACGTCGTGGGGAAGGATGGAAGCGAAGGTTTCGAACCGATATTCCGACTTCAGCCAGCGGTCCAACCTGCCGGAGAAGGTCGGGTCAGATCCCGTGTGCTGCCACACCGATCTGCGGATCAAATCCTCGGCTTCGGCCTCAAAGACCTCGGGGGACCGGCGTGCGATGGCGTGGATGGCATCCAGCAGTTCGCTCCGCCTTGTTTCTCGATCTTTCCGAAGAAGACGCAACTCGTCGGGTGACATGTTCTCATCTTGTTCTCGTCTCGGACCTTGTTTATGCTTTGGGGAAGGCGCACTCAATTGCGCATCGTGAGCGGGGGGCATCATCATGAATCGAACACGAAAACCGGCGACTCCACATAAATGACGCACAGTTTGGCTCGCCCACGTGGCCTTCAATCGAACAATTTGTCCAACCTTCGCCACATCGAACGGTGTGGGCCAACCCCGGCAATGGAGTATGGGGGGTCGAACGCAACCCACCCCTCTCGGGCATAGAACTCAATCGCACCTTCCCTGGCCTGAAGCCAGCCTGTTCGAGCATTCCAGGTCTGAACGCATGCACGAACGAGGTGTTCGAGCGCCAATGCACCGAAGCCTTGGCCACGCCATGCTTCGAGGACCCCCATTTGCCGGACCTGCACGGCAGGGCGCAACGAAGCGTCGTCTTTGGACAGCGGCGCAAAGGCGGGAATCTGAGCTGCCTCGGGTCCAGCGTGATCGGCTGCAGCCCCGTCGCCTGTGATGAGGTGCCCTCGGGCCACGGCAACGACAACCCCGTCCACCTCAATCCAGACGTGGAGCGCGGTTGCATCATCGGGAAGCCGTTCCGAACCGTGAGGGCGGCCGAGGGGTTCGCGCAGCACCGCATAGCGGGTGGCGTAGTAGGCCTCAGGGGCCGGCTCACCGGGACCGGCAACGTGGACGGTGGGCGTGCTCATGCCCTCACCATGTGGCAAAACTGGCCCAAATCCAGAAGACGAACGAGCCCGGCATCAACAGAAAACCGGTGATGGCGCCCCATGCAGCGGAGCGCCCCTTGCGAAGCCCACCGACGATGGCAAGGATGGGCAAGCCCAGCAGCGAGGCAATGGGGGCCACGGTCAACATCGTGGTGTAGGCCGCCCAACGACGGTCGTCCATCTCCCACGCCACCACGTTCTCAAATTCCATGTTCAAGTTGAGGGTCGTGTTGCCAAGCTGTTCGTGATCGAACCACAGCGTGGAATTGCTGGGTGACCATCCACCGACCTGAACACCATACGTGTTGGTCTGAAGACCGAAATAGTGCTGTGTGAGATTCGGGTCAGCCCAGGAACAGTCCCGCATGTAGACCTCCAAGCGGACGCGCTCGTCCTCTTCGAGTACGGGGTGAGGAGCGAGAACCTCCAGCCGTTCAAAATCGCACGGTTGCTCAAACCCCGCTGCAGAGTAGTTCAGCACCCAGCCGCCTTCATCGGCAACGGGCGTCATGTCGTATGCCACACTCCAGTAGTTGGAATTGTGGAAGGTTGCGGTTGTGTTGCTGTGATTCAGCGCAATGTCGGTGGTGATGGACATGGTGCGGTTGTCCCAATCGTTGCTGACCTCCACGGTGAGGGCGTTGAAATCGATCGGCATGTACGTCATCATGACGTCACGAGGTGATTCTGCATCCCACGTTTCGTCGTAATTGTAGCCTCCATAGTACCCGTAATCGTAGCCGGCAACGGCGCCGTAATCCAACCATACCTCCTCCCAATATCCGTTGTCTGAGGCGTCATCGTCGTATGAGTATGATTTCCAGATGGAGGCGAGGCGAAGGTCTCCGTCTGGGTTGATGCGCACCTCTCCCTTGCCGTCGAGGACCTCGACCGCGACCTCCTCGTTGCTCCAAATCTCTTCGGTGTTCATGTAGGACAGAGTCGCTGACAACAGGAGGACGGCGAGGAACAATTGCAGGGCGCAGGCCATGCCAAGGTGCCGCCAATAGGTCCCGCGCTGCCACGGACTCTTCCCCGGCACAGGCCCACCAAGTCCTGGTCCGCCCACGACCGCGCCGCTCAGGACCGGTTGCCCGGACAACGTGGACGTCACGGCCGAATCGGTGAACATCACGGGTGCGGGCGGGGTTGCGCCCTCTGCATCCTTGTGCTGGCCGGCGTCCCCTGCCCAAGGAGGTGCGGAGGCTTCTGCCATGGAGGTGGGGTACCATGAGGTGATTTCAGGGGTTCGACGAAATGGCCGTCGAGGGATGGGGTGAAATATCGGGCGCGGCTCGGCGACCTGCTGCACGGATGTCAGAGTGGCTATGAGCGGGATTGCAGATCCTGAGACCGGAGTTCGAATCTCCGTCCGTGCTCCTCACCCCTTCCAAGCCGTGCTTTGCTGTGCCAATGGCACGCACATTTGAAGACCGGAAGCGCGTCGTTCCGCCATCCATCCTTGCGATGGACGACATGGAGATGGGACCATGCCTCGCCCGAACCCGGTGTTTTCAGACGTGGGCCGAGGTTTTGCCGCCTACCTTGCGCCACCCCCCCCAGACGTGATTCGTTTCACGGTCGGCCAGCCGGATTACCTCACCCCAGAACCGGTGGTGGAGGAGGCGGTGAAGGCCCTTCGAGGCGGTGCCCACGCCTACACCCGCACCCAAGGAAGCCCCTCCCTTTGTGCCGCGGTGGCCACCCACCTTCACGGGTACGGCATCCCTGCCGTGGCCGACGATGTGGTCGTAACCCCTGGTTGCAAGCAGGCCGTCCTGTACGCGCTCATCACCACCTTGGAAGCGGGTGACGAGGTGTTGCTCCTCTCCCCTGCATGGCCGTCCTATGACGGCATGGTGCAGATCGCCGGTGGCCGCCCCGTGCACGTCCCGGTTCGACGCGAGGATTACCATCCTGATGTGGACGCGATGCGTGCAGCCATCACGCCAGCGACCAAGGCCATCTTGCTCAACTCGCCCAACAACCCGACCGGTGCGGTCTACACCCGTGAAGAGGTCGAGGGCATCGTGGCTTTGGCCGTCGAGCATGACCTGTGGATCATCGACGACATGATCTACGCACCGTTGGCCTTCACCGAGGAAGGGTACGCTTCACCGGCCTCCGTCGAAGGGGGCGCAGAGCGCACCGTCACCGTGGGCGGATGGTCCAAGGGATGGGCCATGACCGGATGGCGCCTTGGCTGGATCACCGGCCCGCATGATCTCATGCAAGCGGTGATGACGATGAACACCAGCGCGTCCACCCACGTGCCGACCTTCCTGATGCCAGCGGCGGAATTGGCCCTCGGGCTGGAGGCCGAGGTGCAGGCGATGGCCGATTCCTTCGCCGCAAGGCGCGTCCTCTTCCACGAAGGCTTGCAGCGCCTGCCTGGCGTCCACGCACCGATGCCCGAAGGGGCCTTCTACGCCTTGGCCGACGTCACCGGGACCGGCATGGACGACGTCACGTTCGCCGACCGCGCCCTCGAAGAAGCGCGTGTGGCCGTCATTCCCGGCTCGCTGATGGCCGGTGGCGAAGATTTGATCCGCATGTCCTACGCCACCGACGAAGCGTCGATCGTCGAAGGCATGCGTCGATTGCAGACCTGGTTGGAAGGCCTTTGAGGGCCACCGGTCAGCGGTTTCGCTTGCCTTTGCCCTTGCCGCCTTTCCCCTTGGCGGGGCGGTGGTGGCGTCCGTCGTCTTCCCACGCCCGTGAGTTGCGGGCCCGTCGGTCTTGCTGATCGACCCATGCGTCGCGCGCATCGGAACGAGAGGGGCGATCGAGATGGTCCGGCATGTCCGCGAACGATTCGATGGTCAACCGGAGCCCCCCAAGTTCGTCCTGCAGTTGGCGAACGTTTTCCCCGCCCTTGCCGATCAAAGGTGCAACCATGTGCTTGGGTGCGTAAATGGTGGCGGTCACGTCACTCGTGAAGTCGATGGTGCAATCCACGCCAACCCATTGGCGGATGTTGTGGGCGAGTTGGGCCTTGGCCAACTTGCGCATCGGTGATTCGTGACCCTGCGGCCCACCGACCGGCACGACGGCGATCTCCTGACCAAAGGCGAACATTTCGTGGGTCACTTGCCCGTCGGGGAAGGTGCACACCTCAATGACCGGCCGGGCCAATTCCTCTTGCATCCCGGAAGGCGGTTTCACGGTCATCTTCAGTTCAAGCACCTGAGCGATTTGTCCCTGTTCGACGTGAATGATGGTGTCCAAAACCTGGCTGACAAGGCCCAATTCGACCTTCCCGATGAGGCGCTGCACGGCTTCCAAGGCAGAGTTCGCGTGCGTCACACCTAACAACCCAACACCGGCGAGGCGGACGTCCGCGAAGATTTCGAAATCTCGTGCACGGCGAACCTCGTCAAAGATGACGAAGTCGGGGCGGACGAGGAAAATGATCTCCGCGGTCTTCTCCAAATCGCCTTCCAGCGGCGCGTATTGCGTGATGCGGTCGGCGAGTTGGAGGTCGCGAGGCGCTTCCATGGTCTTGACCATCGCGCCGACGTTGCGGTCGAGGTGTCCGGCGATGGCTTGGGCCAGTGTGGTCTTTCCTGAACCGGGTCGTCCAGAGATGAACACGCCGCGATGGTGATCCGACAAGCGGTCGATGAGGCGCTGATCGAGGTCGTAGGCCTCGATCTCCAAGCGGGCCACAGGTCTGACGACGGTGATCTCGTGAGCGTCCGCGAAGGGCGGCCACGCCATAGTGATGCGAAGGTCGCCCAGTTGGATGACTTGGCAGCCCTTCCGATCGATTTCGAGGAAGCAATCGCTGCGGTCGTCGTTGGCGTCCACCAGATCGCGGAACGCGTCCATCAACTCGGACATCTGTGGGGTCTCCCACGCCTTGTCAACGCCCTCCACTTCGCCAAGACGAAGTTCGGAGATGTGTCCTGCTTTGGTGCGGGGAAGGCAGCCTGCCTTCAGGAACAGCGTGGACACGCCCTCCGTCAACAAAGCGTCCACGGAAGCGGGAAGGTCCGGATGGTCTCCATGGGTGGCCATGGCTCAAGGGAGGGCTTCCAGCCCTTCACCCTTCGCCGCGCTCATGCCTTGACGTTGGGTTCCATCCACAGGTACGTGGCGTAGCCGAGGCCCACCGTAGCGAGCATGGTCAAAGCCGACTCCACCAGCGGGTAGCCGAGGCTGTTGACCATCCACAAGGTGGACACCATGCCCACCAGGAAGGCCCCAAGGTGCCCAAGAAGGGTGCCTGCACGCATGTCGATGGCCCCTTCGAAGGGGGACGATTCAGCGACGGCCCAAACGATGGCCGTCACGGCGCAGGCCGCGATGAGGGCTAGCATGCCGGTCATCAGCATCCCGTCAAGCCACCATGCGACCAAACCGACGATTCCAGAGAGCCCGAACATGCGGCTCACGGTGCGCATCGAGAGGGACATGGTCCGCGCACTCGACCTCGATTCTTGAAGCCTCGCGCGCTGGACCGCCGGACGGCTTGATGAGGTGGGTCGGATTCGGGGGGGCATGGAGGGCCCGTGGTTGCGTCGACCCTTGACCTCCGTGCCGCCCTTGCCGGCCGCCTCCATGGAGGGCGCGAGGACCGTGTTGGAAAGCGCACGCCTGTTCCGTTACGGAGAGCACGTGCCCGAAGGCACGTGGGTGGCCCGGCTGGAACGTGCCTTTGCCGACCACTTTGGCACCCGCTTTGCGGTGGCCGTCAACTCAGGCGGCTCGGCGATGTTTCTCGCCCTTCGCTCTGCGGGCGTGGAAGCGGGTGACGTGGTGTTGCTCAACGCGTTTACCCTCGCGCCCGTTCCTGGGGCCATCGAGCACCTCGGGGCCAAGGTCGTCCTGGTGGACGTGGATGCCGATTTACGCGTCGATTTGGACGATCTTGAGGCGGCCATCGTCGAACACCGGCCCAAGGCCTTCCTGCTGTCCCACATGCGCGGGCACGTCGCCGACATGGCGGGCGTGGTCGCCTTGTGCGAGGCCCATGGCATCATCCTCATCGAAGACTGCGCGCACACGCTCGGGGCAAGTTTTGACGGGACACCCACCGGTTTGTTTGGTGTCGCCGGCTGCTTCAGCCTGCAGACGTGGAAGCAGATCAACGCCGGTGAAGGGGGCGTGATCGTCACGGACGACGAGGACCTCGCGGCCCGCGCCATCCTTGCCTCGGGCGCCTACATGCTGCATGCTCAGCACGGCACGCCGCCCTCGGAGGCCGCGATTCAGCGCTGGGCGCCCCACACGCCAAATTGCTCCATGCGGCTGAACGAATTGGCCGCCGCCATCGCGCTTCCGCAGTTGACGAGCCTCAAGGAGAGAAACGACGCATGGCGGGCCATTTACAGCCGGCTTGAAGCCGGGTTCCGTGGCCTTCCAAACCTTCGCGTTCCGCACACGTTGGACGCGGTGGTGCACGCCCCGACCTCCTTCCAATTCATCGCAGAGATGTCGGCTGACGCCATCGAACATCGGCTGGCCGTTTGCGCCGAGCGGGGCGTGCCCATCAAGTGGTTCGGACGGGAGTTGGCCACCGGGTTCACCAGCGTGCACCGGCACTGGGGCTACGTCGAAGCGCGTGCTTTGCCGAAGGGCGATACGGTGTTGGCTGGATTGTGCGACGTGCGCCTCCCCAGCGACCTGACGGTCGAGGAAGTCGACACCATTGTGGCCGTGATCCGTTTGGCATTCGGTCACTGACGGTCCGTATCCGGCGCCGCACCTGCGTCGTCGTCTGGACGGTCGGGGTCCTCTGAAACCTCGCCGTCGTCGCCCTTCGATTCACCGGATTGGTCACCGCCCTTGTCGTTCTTGGACTCACGGTCGGTACCGTCGTCTTCCTTGGCTTCCTCTTCCTCAACGGCATCGTAGCGGAGATCGTCGTACTCGGGCCAGACGCGGTCAAGTTCGACCGAATCCGAGAGGTTGAGCGTCGTGAGGTTGGTGGCGGTCACGCCACCTGCGGAAAGGGCGACCACGAAATCACCCATGAAGATGGAACGGCGGATTTGCGTTTCACCGCCCCACCAACGGCCGTCTTCAGCATCAAAGAAGAGCGAGTGGTCCACTTCGCCATAGACGGAAAGCTCGCCAGACGTTTCGTTCACTTCGACGAGCATCAATTTCGAGACGTAGTCGTAGGACCAGCGGTAATCTCCGGAGGCGTCGGTCCAAGTGTTGTACCGGTAGGTGGAGAGCGGCACGGCGAGCAGTCCCTTTGGCGCCCAGTATTGGAAGGCCTTGTGCTCGTAGGTGGCCTCAGACCAGCCCCAGCTCCAACCGCCCTCGTTGGGGTCCTCCACAGGCGCGAGGTCGAGGTGATCGGCCTGCGTTGGAACGGTGGGGTCGCTCACGTCAAAGGTCTGAATTCGGGTCGTTGACCAGTCCAATCCGGTCCCGTCTGCGTTGGCCGGGGCCATTCCAATCGTCAGCAGCATGCCTTCCGAGAGGGGATGAATGTAGGTGGACACGCCTGGGACCTCCAACTCGCCCAACACGGTCGGGTTGGTTGGATCGCTCAGGTCGATGGTCCACAGAGGGTCGATTTGCTCGAAGGTGACCACGTACGCCATGTCGTCGGTGAACCGGGCCGACCAGATGCGCTCGCCTTCTGCAAGGCCGCCGACGTGGCCGATTTGTCGGAGGATTTGATCGCCGGTCTCAAGGTCTGCAGCACGCTCCAAGGTCACGACGTGGCTGACCATCGGCTCTGGGTTTTCCATCCACCAGCGGCCCCATTGGCCGGTCGTCGTGGCCACGCGGACCACGCCCTCATGCTCGGAAAGCGAGAACTGATCCAGCACGGTGCCGTTGACTCGGCCCGAGCCGGTGTAGAGGGTCGTGCCTGGGTTGCTGATGTCGAAGGTATGCAGGTTAGTCGACTCGTCGAGGTCGTCGTTGCCCCAGAACCACCATCCGGCGAAGGAGGGTTCAGCCACGATCAGCACGTCTTTTGAGGCGTAGACAAGCGGCGAATTACCGACGATGTGATCGGCCTCAAACTCGAGGGTTGGCGTGGCCAAATCGAGCGTGAAAATGCTGGTGAAGCCACGGTTCATGCCCTCTTCGGGCGCGGAGAAGTCCGCACACTCGCCGTCCGACATGTGGTGGGTGGTGATGGTGGTGCCAGCGCGCTCGTGCACTTGCGGCAGCATGTCTTCGAGCGCTAGGCCGTCGATGACCTCGCGGTTTCGCTCAATGGCTTCCCACGCAGCCTGTTCACGGAGTTGGCGGCGCAGCGGGTCGTCGTAGTCCAAGCGGTAGTAGCCGTCGGGCAGCTCAAGCCACGTGTTCAAGCCGGGGACGTCCATCCAGGCATGGGTGACCGCGCGAATGCTTCCGTTGACCTCGCGCGCGGTGGAATACCAGCCTTCCATGTACAACTCGCGCTCGACTTCAGGCGCCGAGCGGTCGTCCATGTCATAGACGGTGAATTTCGTCAATGTCGAGGTGCGCCAGGAGCCGTAGTCACCGCCCCAACCCATGGCTTGAGACAGCGGATCCGCGCTGCGCAGGTTCCACGCCGACACGGAAGAGATGACCACCAGTCGGTCGCCGTCGAGCAGCATCGCCTGCGGCGAGCCTTCTACGGTCACGTTGGCCACCGATTCAAGCGCTCCAAATTCAGGGATGGCGATGACGTGCAACGTTTGCCCGTTGAGGTAGTAGATGTGGTACCCGTCGGTCTTGACGAAGTCTGCCTCGTCCACGCCTTGTTCCTGGTTGTTGGTGCCGGAGAAATCCTCGCCGGCGGTGCGGGTTTTGGGCGTGGCCGTGTTGGTTCCCCCGTCGGCGGACATTTCAGCATCCATGGCGATGTCGTCTTCCATCCAGCCCCACCCGTAGAAGTACTGCTCCTCGACCGCTTGCAGGAGTTCGACGCGCATCTCTTGTTCAAGGGACTGCTTGAGGGCGTCTTCGAGCTCAGCGCAGGTGGCGTAGTCGGTCAAATGTGGGCTTCCAATCGACCGTTGGGTCAAGTCGCCCCAACCGTCCGGCAGTTCGATGAGATCGAAGTCGTCATCGGAGACGTTGTCGATGGCGCCAAGGCATCCCGAAAGGAAAAACATGGCCAAGGTCAAGACGGCAAACACGCGCTTCATGCCCAAATCTCAGGTCCCGTTGCATATCAAGAACGTGGTTGGATGTGTTTGACGTTCGCAGAACCGGAGCCTTCACACGACCGTGGCGCCACATCGCTGCATGGGCGACGTCGAGGTTGAAATCGAGCGCCGCTTCCTCATCGACGGCCGTGGACCAAGGCCGTGGGTCGAGGTCAACGAAGGCACGGTTCGCATGGCGCAGGTCTACCTCGATCGGGCTGGGCTCCACGTCGACGTTGCCGGAGGGCGTTTGCTGCACAGCGGTGCCGTGTTGGTCGAAGGGGTGCCGACGGACCGCCTCCAGCGCATCGCGGCCTTCGAGGGCTGGTCCGTCCGGCTGCGCATGGAAAACGACGGAGCGGTGTTGACCCTCAAGGGACCTCGGTCAGGCGCCTCTGCGGCAGAACATGAATTCCCCATCGAGCCTGCCTTGGCACAAGAAGCACTTGCGCGACCCGACCTTGCCGCCCTTGAGAAAATCCGGCACCTCTGGCGTGGTGCCGACGGTCACCTGTGGGAAATCGACGAATTTGAGGGGCCCTTGGCAGGCCTGATCATCGCAGAAGTGGAGCTTGACGACGAAGACGAAGCCGTCGAATTGCCGGACTTTTTGGGACTGGAAGTCACCACGGCCAAGGCGTGGTCAAGCCATTCGTTGGCTGAACTTGTCCTTGAGGCTCGGCGAACCTGAGGAGGGGGCCAGCCACAGGCCATCGGCGCTTTGGCTGACGTTGCCTTGAAGTGGACGACCTTCGCTGTTCGGCCATGGCGTCGGGTTCGGAACACGACGATGAGGCGCCATCTTTGGCGTCGCGCGTCCTGGACGTGCTCGACGACGACCTGCTGAGCGTTCCCGAACCTCTGCGCGAGGTGCCCGTCGTTCAGGACGGGCCTGAGGAAGAGCCCGTGCCCGTTGAGGAGGCGTTGGATTCTCTTGACCTCGAAGCACTATCCGTCCCAGTGGACGTCGAGAACCCTTCCCCGGCCGCCGCCGAAGAAGAGGACGAGGCCCCCGAGGATGGTGAGCCTCCAGAGGAGGCCGTCGCACCGCCTCTTCCTACCAGCGAGGTGGAGGAAGACAGCGGGGTTCAACCGGCGGACGATCCCGTTGCGCCGGCGCCCAGCGAAACGCGGCGCACGCGGAAGTTCAAGCCCAAGGGCATGTACCTCGGGCGGCGGCGCGACACCGGCGAACCGGTGGACATCAAGCCCACCGTGTTGGCCCGCCACGCCGCCATGCTCGGCAGCACAGGGTCAGGAAAGACGGTGATGGCCAAGGCGCTCATCGAAGAGGCCGCGCTCGCCGGCATTCCGGCCTTGATCATCGATCCTCAAGGCGACCTCGCCCGCCTCGCGCTTGGGGGCGACGCATCCACCGTCGAAGCCAAGGGCGAGGATGCGGCGCGGATGCGCCGATTGCTCGACAGCACGGAAGTCCGCATCTGGACGCCGTTGCGCAGCAAGGGGTTGCCGTTGTGCATCGATCCCTTCCACGCTCCACCCGCCGACCTCGACCCGGAAGAGGCCATCACCGCATGGGACATGGTGGCGGCTGGGTTCACGAGCCTGGCCGGTTACGACGTCGAAAAAGCGCAGGGCAAGACCATCAAACCCTACCTCTACGAAGTGCTCGTCCAAGGCACGCGCGTCGGCTTGGACGTGACCGATTTCCAGTCCCTTTCGCGCGTGGTGCGCGAACCCCACGATGCCTTCCTGAGGCACCTGTATCCAGAATGCTTCGCGGAACCCGACGAGGAATTCGAAGGTGAAGCACCGCAATTGCCCCCGTGGACGGTGGTGGCCGGCGACCATGGGCTCACCGATTTCGAGGAACGCTTGCCAAAAGCCACGCGGTACGAATTGGCCCGGCGCTTGTCGGCCTTCTCGAGCGGCGTCAATCAATTGCTCTTTTCCAACGGCGTGCCGATCAACATCGACGCGTTCACCGAACCGGCGGTGCCCGGCAAGATTCCGTTGAACATCGTCTACCTGAACACGATTCAGGACGAGAATCAGAAGCAGTATTTCGTGCAGGAACTGTCCCGCGAACTCTACGACTGGATGTTGACGCAACAGCCGGCCGAAGGGGAACTGAAGCTGCTCTTCTTCATGGACGAAGTGGCGCCCTACCTGCCACCGCATCCTCGCAATCCTCCGGCCAAGGACCTCATCAAACTCATCTTCAAACAGGCACGGAAGTACGGTGTGGCCTGCGTGTTGGCCACGCAGAACGTCAGCGACGTGGATTACAAGATCCTCGCGCAAGCCAACACCACCTTCGTCGGCCGCTTCACCCAACCGCAAGACGTTGAGAAGGTCCGCCACTTGCTGAAGGAATCGGGCAGTGACGTCGACCTGGTCGGACAACTGCCGACCTTGGGCCCGGGGCAATTCCAAGTCGTGGCCCCCGACGTCGACGAGAACCCCTTCCCGGTCCAGTGCCGCTGGTTGTACACCGACCACGGGGCACCGTTGTCTGAAGATCAAGTGGAGGACCTGATCACCGACGACGTGCGTCGGTGGGCACGCTCCCGTTCGGCGGGCGCCCACCGCAAGCGCGGTGGGTCCGGTGCCGCCGATGCGGCGGCCCGCGGTTCCCGCTGGAGCAGCGACGACGACGTGGGCATCGTCGCCAAGTCACGCATCACCGCCGTGGGTGGCATGACGGCGGCCGCCCATGGCGTGGTGGACGATTCGGCCTTCGAGGTCCGCCTGATGGGTGGCCTCGCCGTCCTGAAGGACGGGCGGGATCCGCTCTACACGATGCAAGCTGCCAGCAACGCCGCCTCGGTGTTGGCGCTCGGATGGTGCCTCATCGCGCTCCTCGTTGCATGGCGCGACGACGGTCTGGACTGGTGGTGGCTGCTGTTCGGTGCCGGTGTATCCGGACTTGTGGGCTTGGTCATCGCCTTGGAGTGGTTCTTGGCCCACGACGCAGATTTGCTCCTTCGCATTTCGAAGTTCACGCGCCAATTCCAAATTGGCCTCGTGGTCTGGCTTTGGGTCCTGCTCGTATGGTCGACCTGGGGTGAATTGGACCTCCTCGGAGCGGCGCCGTTGTTGGAAGTCGTGGTGCTGTGGACGACCTTGTTCTTGGCCATCGAGGGCTTGCACCGCTTCCGTCTCGGTCGACTTCAGTGGGACGGCGACACGGCATGGTCGCGCCTGACCGGCATCACGGCGGTCTTGACCGAGGCTCAGATGCGCGACATGCGCGCGTCGTCGGCTGAAATCCTCGCCGCCATGCGGTGGATCGTCCATGGCGTGACCGTCGTGCTCGGATGCTTGCTCTTGATCGCCTTGCCGTCCATGTCGGAGGGCACCGGATTGCCCGGTCCAGACTCGGCGTGGATGCATCTGGTGCTGTGGCTCACCTCACTCTACGCATTGATGTGGGGCTCCGAAGGATGGCTGCGCATGCGTGGGCGTTTGCCCGAACCCGAGGCCTGAGGTGAAGCGCCATGGTCCATCCGCTCGACCCGTTTCCGTTCGGTGAAGGGCGGCCAACCCTTCGAAACCGAACGGTCGTTGCGGCCATGACCAACAAGCAATCGCATGCCGACGGCGTGCTTTCTGACGAGGAAATTCGCTGGCTGCTGCGTCGTGCAGAGGGTGGATTCGGCCTCGTCACGACGGCCGCGGCCCACGTCGACGAAGGCGGTCAGGGCTGGGACGGGGAAATGGGCGTCTGGGGCGATCATCAGCTCCCGCGATTGACCGAGTTGGCCGATGGATTGCGCTCACGTGGCGCCGCAAGCCTCGTCCAAATCTTCCACGGCGGCCTCCGCGCCCCTCGCGCCGTCACGGGTCGTCAGCCTGTCTCGGCCAGCGACGTGGACGACCAAGGAGCGGAAGAACCGGCCCGAGCGTTGACCGAATCGGAAGTGGAAGGGTTGGTGACGGCCTTCGTTGAGGCGGCGGTGCGGTGCGAAAAAGCAGGCTTCGACGGCGTTGAACTTCACGGGGCGCACGGTTACCTCATCGCCCAGTTCCTCGGCACCAAAACAAACCGGAGAACCGATGCGTGGGGCGGAGACTTGGTCGGACGAGCCTCCTTCCTGAAAGCCATCGTCGACGGCGTGCGGGCCGCCACATCACCTGAATTCCTGCTGGCCGTGCGCCTTTCGCCGCAGATCGATGCGATGGGCATTCGCCTGACAGAGAGCCTCGAGTTGGCGACGTGGTTGCCGGCATGGGGCGTGGACCTGCTGCACATCTCCTGCTGGGACGCCTTCCAGGGCGCGCCTGACGAGCCTGATGACCCGCGCACCCTCACACGCCGCTTCCGTGCAGCCTTGCCAGAGGGGTATCCCTTGTTGTCGACAGGTGCCATCTGGGACGGGGCCGACGCAGCCTTCGTCCTCGATGAGGGGGCCGATTTGATCGGTGTGGCCCGCGTGGCCATCGCTCATCCTGCATGGCCGGAGGGGTTGGCAGAGGAGGGGTACGCTCCTGCCCGGCCACCCTTCACGCCACAGGGGCTCGAAGCAGCGGACCTAAGCCCGGTGTTCGTCGATTACATGCGGCGATGGAAGGGTTTCGTGACGGACGGGCGGCCCGCGACGTGACGAAGTCAACGGCGGCCACGGCCGCCGCCACCGCTTCGGCCGCCGCCTCCGCCACTGCGGCTACGTCCGCCTCCACCACCCCGGCTTCCACCGCCACTGCGGCCTCGGCCGCCTCCACCGCTGGAGCGGCCGCCGACACGGACCCGACGGTTTGAGCCCCCTCGATGGTGCGACCTGGTGCTGTGGTGGTGGCGATGGTGGCGGTTTCCGTAGTGGTGGCCATAGTGTCCATGTCGACCCATCATGACCCTCGGCTGAGATGTGCCTCCTTTGCCGGTCAACACGAAGGCCACGAGGAAGATGATGACGGAGCAACACAGTGCGGTGCCAATGAACTCACCTGGGTCGGTGGTGGGGTCCTCCCACGCCACTTCTGACGGGTTTTCGGAATCAACCATGACCATCATGGTGGTTCCTGGTCCGAAGGTTTCGATGTATTCGACCAAACACGACGAATCCCAAGCATCCATGACTGGGCTTCCTCCCCAAATGTCCCTGACGTATTCCTTGCCGTCGAAGGTGTACGCCACAGCGGCGTCCATGCCGCACGAGGTCACGAGCACGACGCGGCCGTAGCCGCCCCATTCAAGGTAGGAAGATTCACGGTATCCGGTTCGGAAACCCGGATGGTCCTCGTCAACTTCGGTCATGAGGGCCAAGTCAAAGGCCTGATACGAGGTAGGGTCGTTTGGATTAACCAAAATCGTCAGGTTTGTTCCGTTCGGAAAGGTCGCTTCAATGGCCCTTAGGCATGGTTGATCGATGTAGAGGGTCGGGCTGTATTCCCACGCTTGATGCTCCGTCCCGTTCACGGTCCATCTCAAATCGAGATCCGCGTAGCACTCGTACTCGGTCCAATAATCCGTCCAGCAATCCTCGTACGTGTCGCCGTACTCGTCCGTGTACGTCGAGCACTGCGTGTCCGAGCGTTCGAAGACGTCTTCGTAGTAGGCCGTGCCGTTCTCATCGTCGAGGTAGACGGTGGCCGTGGTCAGGAAAGCTTCCGGGGCGATGGGGCCACCAACCACCGTCGCTTCCACCTCAGACCAAGGAACGTAGGCGTTGCTGGCGTTCACCAGTGCAACGTTTCCGATGATCAGGCCGACGGCCACCACGACAAGAATGCCCAGCGCAACAGGGTGCTTTGGGCCACCAAAGGACCGCTTCGGCTT
>Ga0075480_10001199_pt1 | contig 16281 bp, 15 predicted proteins | sample DEB08_DNA_7_FD_81590 | JGI IMG/M metagenome (GOLD analysis project Ga0075480, IMG submission 81590) | Aqueous microbial communities from the Delaware River and Bay under freshwater to marine salinity gradient to study organic matter... | ecosystem: Environmental > Aquatic > Marine > Coastal ... | reverse complement strand
TCTACATGCGTTGGACGTTGTTTAGGAGAAAGAGGGAATTTTTAGCTGACATTGATTTTTTCTTGCCAGTAGTAATGGAGCGCCTTGTTATGGCAGCGCAAGCCGGACTTGATATTTTTTCTGGAATACGTGTCGCAACAAAATTAGCTCAAGAGGAAGTGATTCGCTCTGGCGAAAATAGAGATCCCGTAACCCGATTGTTAGAGAGGGTATTGTCACTGCATGAAAGAGGAGTGAGTTTTGAAGAAGCTCTTTCGCAGGTGGCTATAGACATTGAGAGTCCTGCGCTGCGGCACTCATTTATTCATCTTTCCGTCGCTCAAAACCAAGGCGGTGAGCTCGTTCAGCCTCTTCGAGAGTTGAGCGACTCGACTCAACTGTATTACCAAGAAACAGTCGATGAGCAAATTGCAAAGCTTCCAGTGAAAGCAACCATACCGCTTGTTATTACGTTTGCCGGTCTGGTGATATTCTTTATGACATCCCCCTTAATTCAAATCCTAAAGCTCTCAACTGAGGAGTTCGTGAAGTAGTATGAGCCGAGACAACGATACAAGCATCAAGAAGGTGCATTTGATGAAGCAGCATCAGAGAGGAAGTGTCCTCTTGTTTATATCGGCTATTGTTATACCTTTTCTTTTTTTTACACTTAGCTTAGGTCTGGATGTGGCGATGTTTTTTCATGAGAAAAGGCGTGCACAAACCTTACTTGACCAGGCAGGATTGCATGTGCAGAGATTCTTGCCGTATGTGCCAGAAGCTCAGGCAGCTTTTGATTCTTTCATCGAAGATAAGTCCTTATTGCAGCAGGGGGTATCAACCCTCGTATATCATCCTGATGAACAGGTGTCGGATATCATCACCCTTCGATATGAACGTCCTTTTACGCCGTTTTTTGCCAATCTGATTGCCTCTAATCTTGCTATTCAGCTTGTAGCCGAGTCACAGATTCGTACCAATCCCTTCAATATCCATATAGCGGTTGATACATCCTCTTATATGGCCCCTTCTATTGACGATCCCCTAGGCTGGAGTCCCGACACTGAGGTTCCAGCTAGTTTGTTTGGACAAGGAATTCTTAACTTTGCACACGATCTTAACGGCGATCACATAGCAGAAATGGTTAATCCTTTAGTGGCATCGCAGCAATGCTTTTCTCGCCCACTACGTACCGCTAAGCGTAATGCTATTCGCCTGTATCAATACGTCTCGAGCTTTAGAGATAACATGGTAGGACTAAGTGCCTATCCGTCTGGCAGCGGTGGTTTTCTTGATATTCTTCAGCCAGTATCTTTGACGTTAATCCCTGGAACACATCCAAATCCAAATCAATTTCAACACTGGAGCGCTCCATTTGTTAGAAATGAGGACTGTGCAGCAGCGAGTGAGCAAGAAGTCATACGTGAGTCTTTTCAGGTGCCACTCGCCCATGAGTCGTTCGTTGGATTATGGAGAGCATCATCAAGTGGGGAGTACCTGATCGATCCCGCCGCTGGATGGGAAGTTAATCCGTTTTTTCAGGAGATATCAGGGGAAGTCTTGCTGTGGTCTCAAGCGGTGCGAGCGCATGCATCGGCCGATACGCCAGAGGTGATTCGCGCGATGAGTTTAAGTTTGCTGGCTCTTGATGATGCGGAATCTCGTGGAGGAGTGCGAGGCAAGGCAGTAAGACAAGCCATTGTGTTCGGGGGAGACCTGCCATGGAGTCAGGGAGAACGTTTCATGAATCATACAACGGGTATGATTTCTGACGAGGTCTCAGCTTCATTGACAAGTGTATTTCATGATATTGGAAATCTTGTCGCTACCTATGAGGACCTTAATTTTCACCTTTTCTATATAACATTTTTCCACGAGGGGCTTTCGGGAACCGCAGATCAATTTAGTACTGGTATTGATGCAGTACAGGTACTAGCCGATAGCGTTTTGAGTCAGCTTCCTGAGGATGTGCAGGAACGACTGACATTTCGTTTCATCGGCACTGGCAATTCAGAGACAGTATCCGATGAGCTGCTATCATTGATTGCGATGAATAGAAGAAGTGGGGTTATTGCGAGATGATGACTCGAGTGTTTCAAAGCCTGTCTACATGGGGACGAGGTCATCCAGATGATGGAATGGCGCTGCTTGAATTGGCCATGAGTGCGCTCGTTTTATTTCTTATCATTAGTGGAGCTGTGATTGCAGGAGAGCGGTATCGTGAATTTCATTATGCAGAGCAGATAGTAGATCGCTTTATCCATGAAGAGTCGGTGCGTCCTCTGCAACTTGTTCATCTAGGGACCTCAAGTGAGATTATTGTTGACTATTCACGCCTTGAGTCTCATCGGCAAGAAGTATTGAGCTCAATGACAGATGAACTTGTAGTATCTCAAGGAGAAGAAGATGAGATGTCTGATTTTTCAATTGAGATGGGCTATGTCGTTTTGTCTATTCAGAAAGACACTGGTGAACTGCTCGGGGTCACGGATCTTTCCTGTGAGCGATATGTCGGCCAGGGCAGCACAACAGCACAGTCGTGTCTTAGTCTTGTGACGCTTTTGTATGCAAGAGCTACTGATGTAGCTGAAAACAATCGTTCTGTGTTTGCTCTGCCGCGAGTGTATCGGATTTCTTCGGATGCGGCCGAAACAAATGAAATGAAATTTATGAGTCATGCAGTTTTACTTGGGCTTCGTGTAGCATGGCCGATTGGTGACTTATCTTTACCGTCTGTATCGATTGATGTTCCGCAGGAGGCATCGGCTTTCAAGATAGTGGCTTTGAGAGGAGATGTTCGTTTATGAAGTGGTTTTTACGTTGGCGCCAGAAGTCTCGGTATAGAGGGCTTGCTGTCATGTTGAGAAAGCACCTAGGGCCAGCCCTTCTTGAGCAAGTTATGGACATTACTTCCGACAGAAGAGATCTGCTTACAATAGTAGCTGAGTGCACTGAAGAAAATGAAAGGGCTTTACTTGAAAAGCTTGCTCGGAAATGGGGTTTACAAGTCGCGCCGCGTGTAATCTATACAGAAGCGGAGCACATTCCGGCTGAATATCCTCTCGAATATATGGAGCAAGAAGGGTTTATAGCGATATATCGAGATGCAGTTTTTCGAGGTGTAATTTGCTCTGATCCAAGTCGTGTTCCAGAGTTTTTTGGGGACGTGGAGCACTTTGAGCTTTTTTTGGCACCGTGGACTGAAATTGCTGATGCTTTGCATAAAAGTAAGCAACGAGTAGATGAACTCAAGGCTGAAGAAGAACGAAGTAGAGAGGAAGCGAAGCAGCAACTCGCCTTAGAGATTGTAAATGAATTAGTCGCAAGGGCAAAGAGTTATGGCGCCGGTGTTCTCGATATTCAGATGGCTTCACGTGGTCTTTCTTATGTTTTTGAACTACCGAATGGAAGAGTTGGCTCGGGTACAATTCATAAGGCTGTTTCGCCGGCGTTGCTCTTGTTGCTATCAAATTTTGCAAGACTGCCAACAAGTCGAGAATATGTAGTACATGTAGATGATTGCTTGACTCGGTATACCATCAGCTGGACAGAGCAAGAGCAAGAAAGCGTATCAACTGCTCTGGAAAAAGAGGAAGCAAAAATGAAAAAAGAGTCGATTCAACAGGACTCTTTATTGGCCACTCAATTTTCCACTTCTGTATTAATTATTGATGATAATAATGTCTTTGGTTCCGTTGTAGAGCGATTTTTGTTGCGGGAGGGATTTTCTGTACACAGGAGAGATTCGGCGAGGGATGCACTCCAAGAGCTTAGGCAGAGCTCCATTCTCCCGAGAGTCATTCTCTGTGATCTTCACATGCCAGAAATGAATGGGATGCAGTTTGTTTCTGAGGTTCAACAATTACAATTGAGTGAGCACATCTCAATTTTCATGCTCTCCTCAGATGAAGAGATTGAGAATGAAATTGAGGCAATTCAAAGAGGTGCGGTAGGATTTTTAAGAAAGACAGAAGATCCAAGAATATTGTGCGCCCATGTCAGAAGAGCAATCGGTACTGATTCTTCTTTTTCCGAGGCAGCATGATGTATATAGCGAGTTTTGTATTGATTCTCATCGTATCTCTGGTGTTCGTTGCACAGGTACAGTTGATTACCCTGACAACTCTCGTCCTTCTTACAGGAGTTGTCATTTATCTATTGGTGAGGGAGGGGCGTACAAGAGAGGTTCTGCAAAGAGTAGCGCGTATTCTCTATAAGCAAAATCGATCGCTTCCAAGGGAGGAGAGGCTTTTAGAAGACCTAAAAAGTAGGCTTTGGCAGGTAGAATCAGACAGGATTCTAGGAGAAGAGTTCTCTCGTTTGGCTATGTATTTTGATGATATATTTCAAGAACTTCGAGTCCAAGGCATATCAGCCTTAAGCGGTTTGCCTGAGCGATTAAAGCATGTAACTCGAGCAGACTCAGTTGTAGTGTACTGTGAGGAGTCTTCAGCGAAGATCCATTACTTTCAAGAGCAAGCATCGAGAGTTTACGTACCGTCTCGCTGGATTATTAAAGAGCTACAGGAAAAGTTGCCTCCCTTGCAAACGCGAGAAATTTCAAATGACGAATATCCTGAAGCACAGAGATGGGTAGGGAACGGCTCTTTTGTCTTCACGTATCAATCAATGGCGCCTGATGGCAACCAAACGAACGCTTGTGATGTGCCAATACTGACCGTCCTCCTCGGATATCGTTCCGACATGGCACCTCTTCCAAGAGAGCATGATATCCTTGTTGAAGTAGCACAGCGTGCTGCCAGGGCATTACGAGAGTTCTTTGTTGTGTCTGCGGTTCAGACAAGAGGAGAAGAGGAAAGATTGCAGCAAGAGAAGTTCTTTGCTCATGTTTCTCATGATATTCGGACTCCGCTGAATAATATTCAGGCAATATTAGATCTGTTCTTTCTTGAAGGAGTCAGTCCGAAAAATGAAAACTTTCTTAAAGTAGCTCGTGCAAACTGTAGAAGTCTACGTGATATAGTTGAAGAGCTTCTCGAATTTACTAAAGTCAAAAATGGATATGTTGCTAGGAAAGTAGAGTCTATCGTGATCTCAGACATAGTACATGAAGTGGTATCTGAGTTTGCTTTGAGTGCCGAGAGTAAGGGATTAATGCTCGACAGCAAAATAGTCGGAACTCCAATCATTGAAGGAGATCGTAAGCAGATAAAGCGTATTCTGATGAATCTGGTGAGTAACGGATTAAAATATACTCACCAGGGAGGCGTAACCATTCGTTCATTTAATAGCGGGAATCAGGTTCAAATTGATGTTGTGGACTCTGGACAGGGAATTCCAGAGGAGCGTATGAAGGAACTTTTTGTGCCTTTTTCACGCCTTGATGCTTGTGCTACGGACGGTATTGGGCTGGGACTGGTTCTTACGCAACTTTTGGTGGAACAGAATAAAGGACAGATACGGGTATCCTCCCAGTTTGGACGAGGTTCAAAATTCTCGATGGTATTCCAAGCGAGTAGCGCGCACAGTGATGTCATGTCGAGTGCACTCCGGTCGCAAGAGGAGAGAGAGGCTGAGCTATCATTGAAGGTTCAAAAGCTGGACTCAGAAGGAGAGAGGAAGGTACGAGTTATTCTTGTTGATGATGATGCAGATGCGAGCAGGAGCCTTGCAACATTACTCAGGCGGTTCTCTTTGGAGGTTTACGCGACCTCTACGGTTAAGGAATTGAAAGAGCTACTCGTCTTTTGGAGTCCAGAAGTTGTTGTAACTGACATTCAGATGCCAAATGGAGGAATAGAAGCTGTTAAGGCCAGTGTCTCGAATTTTAAGGAGATCGAAATCATTGCCCTTACTGGATGTGTGGATAGTGCTCGGCTCAATCAAGTGCGCGATCTTGGAGTGTCAGTTATTTTAAAGAAACCAGCTCGACCAGAAACTCTGATTGCCGCTATTCATGACGCAGCCTCCCAGGTACGAGGAAAAGGGAGTCGTGCCGAAGATTACTTGGGTGAGCAGGGTGGATCTGAGGCTGAACATCGGCATATTGCTTGACTCTCCAACGATACCTCATTAAATCTGACATCCTAATATTGTGCGCTTATCAGTCTTTTAAAGCAGGATGTGTCATGATTGCCTCAGATAATGAGATGAATAAAGAGTCGCTATGTATAGCCAGAGCAATTGCATTTTCGAGTGAAATTATTTTCGATGATATACTAGCAATGCTCCCCTGGGCTGAGTGTGAAAGAATTGAAGCGAACTTCTTGCAGGTGACACTGGGCAGGGAAAAGAGAGTTCTCATTTTCCGTTTCCGTGGATTAGTATTCATCGGATTCACTGAGGAAGAATATCGCTCAACTATAAGTTCAATATGCGAAAAAATTACTGCCCTTGAAGGATCTTGGGAGGAGGATGAATTTACGATTCAGCGCGGAGTTGCTGAACCACAAGTTGCTTTTCACTCGCTTAGCATTCCTGAATGGGATATCGAATTTATCCATGTTCTTGGACAGGTGCTTGCGCGTTCATGTGCCCTTTCACTTGTCGAGCGTGAAGTAGATATAATGCTGACTGGTTCTGAGGCGATGACGAGTGGGCTTCAGAAAAGAGCCTCCTCTTGGTCAAATCGGAAGCAGATTATTAGTCACTTACAACGAGTACTTCGATTACGTCATAGATTAATTATTCAACTTTCCCTTTTAAGAGATCCAGACGTGGTCTGGGATAATGAAATGCTTGATCGAATCTATCGACGTCTCATGGAGAACTTTGATTTTGAAGATCGTATCGAGAGTGTCGAAAAGATGCTCGAGCTCTCCTCTGAAGTAAGTCGGCTACAACTTGAGACTATTAGCACGAAGCGTTCTGAGATGCTGGAGATTATCATCATTTTGCTTATCTTATTTGAAGTGCTACATACCCTGTTTTCATTGATCTCGAGTGGGTAGGAATAAAGGGGAACTACCAAGAGCACTGGTCTGTAGAGCTGAGATTCAAGCTTTATTGTATTTGACCAGAAGTGTGCAGGTCCTGTTGCTTACACAGGTTCTGTAAGTCTGGTATCAATCTCATCCCCTAAAAGCTTTGGAAGCTCTGGATGAGGTTGCTTTCCTCCATGACTTCGGATGATGGGTTGTCGATCGGTATGAATCTTCTTCTGAAGCACCATGAGTCCATCTAAAACGGTTTCGGGTCTGGGCGGGCAGCCTGGAATATAGAGATCTACAGGAATAATCTTATCAATTCCGGCAACGGTGGTGTAATTGTCATAGAAGCCACCAGATGAAGCACAAGCACCAAAGGCTACCACATACTTCGGTTCGGCCATTTGTTCGTATACCCGAACAAGTACTGGGGCAATTTTATGAGTGATTGTTCCCACCACCATTAACAGATCTGACTGTCGTGGTGTAAATCGAGGCAGAGCAGCACCAAATCTATCCGTGTCATAGTGAGCACAGCTGACGGCCATGTACTCCATGCCGCAACAGGCTGTCACAAACGGGTATGGAAAGAGGGAATACTTTCTAAACCATCCGATAGCGCTATCAAGACGGGTATGGAAGAAACCAGACTCTTCAGCTTTTGGAGATAGTGCGTTCATTGCGCCTCTTCAGTAAATACAATTCTCTCGATTAGTATATACGACGGCAACGAGAGAGCAAACCTGACGTTTGATCTGTGTTCTGAGCGACAAATAGGGGGGGGAGTACCGCCAAATTCAGGTCATAGGGAGTGCCTAACTATGCTGTTTCCCCAGAGAATTCCCGTTCTGTCTGCCGAGAAGCTACGCAGTATTGACCCTTTTCGTTCTTTCCGATGGTTGCAACGGCTGTCTCCGGATCGTGTTCGAAGACCACGAGGGCTTGCTCTTGAATAGCCTTCTCCAAGAAGGGCATTTTTTCATCAAGAAGTGTTTTTGCGCACATATCGTATCCCATGTGATACGGGAGAGGGAGATGGTGTGCCGTTGGAATAAGGTCTGAAGGATAGAGAACGGGAACATCACCGCCACGTATTTCGATATATTGAAGTCCTTGAGTGTGTCCATTGGATTGATGCACCCAGATATCTGGTAAAATTTCTTGTACTCCGTCAGTAAGACGCAGGTCAGCATTCTGTAGCAGAGAGACATGCTCTTGAAGATAGCTTGCCCGTTCACGAATATTTGGGTTAATCGCCTCTTGATAATTCTCTTTCTGCAGCCAAACTTTTGCGTTTGGATAAGAGAGTTGAAGGTTTCCATCGGTGTCGCGGTGTGTGAGACCTCCTGCATGATCAAAATGAAGATGCGTAATGATGAGGTCGGTGACTTCTTCAACTTGAAAGGACCGGTCTAAGAGGGGTGTTGGTTGAAAGTTGAATATATTTTTTTCTTTTTCCGACCATTTATTGCCACATCCAACATCGACCAGCGCGCATATCTCTTGGTTCCGAATAAGGAGGGAGCGCGTTGCTAGTGTAATCCGATGTTTCTCGTCTGGATGTGCTTTTCTCTCCCAGAGCGGGCGAGGCACAGAGCCAAACATCGCTCCTCCATCAAGTGAAAGGAATCCATGATTAAAGAGGGTGAGTTCATATCTATTCGTTTTCATTGCTTGTTAACCTCAGGTAACTTATAAAAACGCCTTGCATTTTTCGTCGTGATTTGAGCGATAGTCTCCAAGGATTCATTTTTAAGCGTAGCCAGGTGCTGAGCCGTATGCCGCACGTAAGCACTTTCGCATCGTTTCCCTCGAAAAGGAACGGGCGCCAAGTATGGTGAATCGGTTTCGAGCATAATTTGTTCAAGGGGTATTTGCGTTGCAGCCTCGTGAATCGCAAACGCTTTCGGGAATGTGAGTATCCCCGGAAAGGAGACCATGAAGTTACATTTATGCAATCGTGCGGCAAAGTCTGCACTTTCGGCGAAACAGTGAAATACTCCTCCGACTCTCTCAGCTTCCATCTCTGTAAGAACGGTAAGACATTCCTCAGCAGCATCACGAGAATGAATTATAATCGGAAGCTGTAATTCATGCGCTAGCTCTACTTGAAGTCGAAACCATCGGTACTGATCCTCCTTTGGACTCCATTCTTTAAAAAAATCGAGACCTGTTTCTCCTATCGCTCGAACTTTCGGATGTTGAGCGAGTTCTCTGAGTCGAGCAAGATCTGACGGTTGTCGTGCATCGTGGGGATGAATGCCGACTGTGCACCAAATCATATCATACTGCTCCGCGAGCTTTAGAGAGCGTTCAGCACCGAGAAATCCATCCGTTGCCCCAATGTTGATAATCGTGGAGATGTCCGCCTTTTGAGCACGCTCAATAACTTCTTCAAGATCATTCGCGAAATCTTTCCCGTCCAAATGGGCATGTGAATCAATCAGCTCAATGCGTTCTTTGTTCATAGTGCTCAACTTGGTATTAGACTTTCGAGCAGACCGTCTTGCTCGAGAATAAACTGATCTTGAAATGATTCAGCAAGATGGAGGAAGAGGTTTTGGAAGAGATAGAGAGGGGCAAAGTTTCGTTTGAGCAGATAGTATTCAAACTCCCCAAGCTCATAAATAAAATTTGCCCAGCACAGTTGTCGGGTCTGAAGCATTTCGGAACGTGCAAGGAGATGAAGACATGCAATCTTTTCTTTCAGGTTTTCACGATCTTGGGCAAATGTGCTTCCTAACCTGAGTGCTGCTGCATGATCTCCCATTGCAATAGCTTTTAGTTCATCGTGGAGAGCTGTTAGCTCCTCTCCTTGCTCTTTGATCAGGGAGTAGGAGGATATCGAGCCAGAGGCTAACTCAACGCAGCGCGCACGTACTTCCTCCCCATTCGCCTGAAGTACTTTTGCGAGTTCCTCATTCGTAAGGTGGTGAAATCCCCATCGCTGTGCGCGAGAATGGATAGTTCTCAGCATAAGATGAGGTTTGTCAGTGAGGAGAATGAAAAAAGTCCCAGGGCGTGGTTCTTCTAGTGACTTAAGGAGGGCATTTGCAGCAGCCCCCTGTAGTAAATGCGCATCATCAAAAATCAGGAAACGATAAGTGCCAGCAAATGGGCGCAGTCTGAGAGAGTTGAGAAGTTCTCTTACTGATTCGGTGGATGCAGCACTCTTATCGTCGCATGCAACTGTAATGAGATCAGGAAGATTGCCAGCATGCATAAGCTTGCAGTGATGACACATCGTACACCCTCCGAATGACGGAATCTGACGAGAGCCATCTTGGTGGTATTGGAGGCACATGAATGTCATAGCAAGACTCTTTGCCACCCGCTTTTTCCCGACACCGCTGGGGCCAGTAAAAAGAAGTGTGTGATGAATACGTTCGGATGCAATGGTCTTATGGAGTCCAGCAATAGTAGCGCTATGACCGATAATAGACGTAGCAGGATCGTGAGCGATAGGGTCTTCGTTTATCGATTTTTTCATTACACGATGATTCACAAAGAAGAGTAAAGATTATGCTATCACTCTTACCGTACCGTATCCAAATGTATTCGTGAAGTTTCTTTGAGATAAATACCCATTCTCTCAGGGAATTGAAATAGTCGAATCAACTACCTTTTGTACAAGTTCCTTTGCCTCAGCGAAAATCTCTTCTGATGATTTCATTCCATCAAGAATGGCAAAAGGTTCTGGTAGCCTCTCAGCAAGCTCCAAGAATCCCATTCGTAAGCGCTCGTGAAACTCTAGCTCCTCATCTTCGAATTTGTCCTCTTCTTCTTTATCAGCGTTTCTGCGAAGGCCTTCCTCTGGTGGGAGATCGATGAGAAGAACGAGGTCAGGCCGCTGTCCCTGGATTGCAATTTCACTGAGTTGTAAGAGTGGCTCAATGGGGAGTTCATGGCCATATCCTTGAAAGGCAACGGTAGAGTAGTAGTAGCGGTCAAGGAGGACTAAGCTGCCAGACATGAGTTGAGGCCTGATCAGTGAGCGGACATGCTCCGCTCTGTCGGCAGAGAAGAGAAGTGCCTCAGCGAGTGGGCTAATAGACATGCTTTGTTTTTCAAGAAGCAGTTTCCTGAGCGATTGTCCGAGAGGTGTTCCACCTGGTTCAAAGGAAGTGACGACTTTATGTGTCGCACTGAAGTGATTTTTAATTTTCTCTTGAAGTGTTGACTTGCCAGCACCATTAACACCTTCCAAAACGATGAGCCCCTGGCAAGCATGTGGTGTGAAAGTTTTGGTTGATACAATCAATGAAAAGGCTCTCAGAAAATTGGATTACTCAAGGAATAGCTTAAGCCCGTATTCAATCTGTTTTGCGGTATAAGGTTTTGTTATGTAGTAGTCTGCGCCGTGTTGATATCCCTCAAGAATCTCACCATCTTGGTCTTTCGCTGTAACCATAAGGACAGGGATATCTTCAAACATCTCGAGCTTTTTAAGCTCTTCCAAGAGCTCATATCCGTTCATTACCGGCATCATGATATCAAGGAGCGCGATGTCGACGTGCTCGTCGGCAATGCCCGCAAGAGTATCTGGCCCAGAGGCGAATGCTAGGGTTTCGTATCCGAGGGCCTCCAAGATCGCGCACAGGGCCTCTCTACCATCATCATCATCTTCCACTACGAGAACGCGATATTTTTCAGCCACGAAAGTGCTCCCTCTTCCTATCATTCAACAGTTGATAATATACGTTCGCCCTCTTTATGGGAATCGTCAAGCGAAAGAGGTGGGTTTATACCCCTGAACCGTCTTTTACTTCGTTTGCAGGTGGGTCTGAGTCTTTTTCTGAAGGCTCGATCCTGAGTCCTAGCTCTTTGCTGACGGCAAGGACTGCCTCTACGTAGGGCACACTGTTGTTGTATCTTCGAACTGCTTGTCTCAGCGCATCTTCCTTCATGGTGGTCTGATGATGGGAGAGAAATCGTGCTACCGAGATAATCGCATCTGGATGTTGAAAAAGAGAGACGATGCCATCTTGGTTTCCATCAATGGCAAATCGCTCGAATGATGTCGGCAAAAACTGCGCATAACCGAAGGCACCTGCATATGAGCCCTTTATTTTTAGTGGGTCTGACTTTTTATTTCGAGCTATTCTGACTGTTGCTTCAACTTCTGGAAGAAAAAGCCTTAAGAGATAGCTTGCTCTTTCTTGCACTTGTTGAAAAGTGACCGCCTCTCCATCAGTAACGAGACGCTCATAGTTTTTTAAGATGTTAGACGGCGTAGCTGCATTAGCAAGGCGAGCGAGTTGAGGAAGGATTGAGTGATTTCCCGTAAAGTTTCCAAGATCCGTCTCAATTAGAATGATGGCAGCAATCACTTCCGGAGGGATTTGAAACTGATGATTCGCTGAATGAAAAAAAGAGGTGTATTTCTTCAAGTAACTCTGTGCCCGCTGTATTCTCTCGGGCTCTAAGAACTGTGTGTAGAGCCGCTCTGATTCTTTTGGGACAACGGCAAATGGAACAAAAGTGAATTGAGGCACTCGTTTATCAAGAAAAATTTTGGAAAGCGTTCGATGAGACATGCCTCGTTCATGCAGGTGATGAGCGATGAATCCCCAGCCACGGAATGCCATTTCATCAATAGCAGATCGTTCATCTTTCCCACTATTTGCCAAGGCATTACGAGGTTTCAGAGAAAAGGAGTCGATTTGCAGTGTAGTCAAGAGTGAGAGACTAAGAGCGCCTAACAAGAGAATTCTCAGTATCGGCTTTTTGTTGGAGTAAGCTCTTTGGGAATGAATCATCGCGCTCCCCTTAGCAGTTGCGAAAAAACTGCTTCCATTCCAAGCGACTTTCCCTTCAATTGTGCATCGGCAGTGATAAGAGCTTTATGAAAAGCGCGGAGTCGCGACATGTTCGCTCTCTGAAGAAGTTGTATCTCTTTCTTAACAAGCCATGGCGGAGCCCCTATGATGGATGCAATTTTTGATTGTTGTATTCCCTTATTGATCAGCGCGCGAATGAGTAGTAGTCGGCTCGCAGACTTTCCCATCAAATTTAAGAGAGAGAATGCGTTTTTCCCGGCATCAAGCAGGTCTCGCAAGTTATCTTCAGCTTCTTGTGGAGGCTTTGTTAGCACTTTTTCGAGTAATTGAAATTCATTTGGATCTGGATGGTAGTGAAACAGCTCTGAGAGGTCCGAAACTGTTGGAGCTTTTCCCTGCTCGCAATAGAGCTGGAGCTGATGCAGGATTTGGTTGATTCCATCAGGAGATTCTTCCGATATGCTGACCGCGAGCTGGGCGACATCCTTCCCAATCTTCATTCCAATGGACTTGGCATGTTCAATAGCCCACTGACCTAACATGGCTTCTTTCATTTCTGGGAGTTCTATCAGCGCATTCTTCTTGGCGAAATGCTTACGTAATCTACTATTCGATTTCAGTTGAGAGGCATGCAGGAGTAAAATATTAGATGGTGGAACGGGGACTTCGCTTTTCAGGAAAATATCGAGCGCGGATGTTTTTAACTTATGAGCATTCGTGAGCCGTATAAGCCTTTGAGGGGTAAAGAGGTCATTTGAGTGAAGCTCCTCGCAAAGACCAAGAATGCCTTTGTCATCGATGCTGTCACCAAAGAAATGAGAAGCATTTTCTTGCGTAAGGCTAAGGAAAGAAAGCAGCTCCCTTTCGAGGAGTTCAATGCGGATAGGATGCGAGGCGATAAGAAGATATGCAGGTTGGTTGGCATCGATATTTTGAAGTAATACTTTTATGTCAGATAGGTATGGCATAGCCCCTTAGTGTAGCCCGAGATGAGAGAAGGTGCCAGAAAATGTGGAGCATGTGTTTGCTTTTGACAGGAGCACGGATTGTTTCTGTAAGAAATCATTACGGTGAGGGAACGTTTCTGTCAGGGATCATTTCTGTGAGTGCGGGAGGGAAAGTTCTGGGCTTATCGGAAAAAGAGATGTGCCCAAAAAAAGAGATGTGCCCAGAAAAGAGATGTGCCCAGGGACAGGATTGAACTGCCGACACGAAGATTTTCAGTCTTCTGCTCTACCGACTGAGCTACCTGGGCACATTAAATATTGAAAAAACCATTCCTGTCTTGGGACAGTATTTTATTTTTTGGGAGAGTATTTCTCTCTCTTTGCAAGCACCACTTGGCACCGACCTCTACTATAATAACCTCTGCAGATTATTTGATTATCACTGGGTGAGATAAAAGTCCATCCTTCAGAGTTTCTTGGGGGAAACTGGCTATTTCTTTTCGATTTCTAGCGCTAACCAGCTACCCGATAGGCGGTCGGTAAGATCTAAGGTCCCATATTTTCGAAAGATTGCTGCTCCGAGGACTGGCTGTAGAAGAAGAGAAACTGGGGTAAGGGTGTGTCGAAGGAAATAGGAGGCATATGGCAACCTTCGCTCTAGGTTTTTATCATATAATTTACACCCTGACAGGATTGTTCCAAGCGAATACCTCCTACCGACAAGTGCGGGTAGGAGGGGATAGAGGAGGAACGCGATCAGTACACTTGAGAGGAGATTTCCAGTTACATAAGCGTTCGCAACACTGTACATGGGATTGTCCGGTTGTAAGACGGCGATAAGTAGCGGTTGATTCTCAAAAAGACTTATTCCGATACAAACTGACATGGCAAGTATCAAGATTCCAATGAGATCGATGAAAAATGCACAGACTCTCAGCCGAGTGTTGGCTGGAACTGGGAGGAGAGCGGCTGTCTGGGGCGTACTGAGGGAGCTCCCTTTCTTTAGGGAAAACACTTTTGTGTGGAGTTTCTGCTCAACGGCTTCAAGGTGTTTCTTCGCTGTTAGGCTCTCTACCTTCCGATTAATGCTCTGAGTTCCCGACTCCTGAAATCTATTTTCGATGGTACTGTCATCAAATGCTTCGCGAGCCAGTGCAAAAAGAAGGTGAGTAGATTCTTCCTGTTGAGCACCGAGAGTAGACGCGGCAGAAATCTCAAAATCGGCGACTTTTATTTGGGAGAGCTCTTGAGCACACTCTTGAAAGAGTCCTTCAATAGTTGCTTGATTTGCCGTTCGGTGGCGACCACAGCGAGAGCACTCAGATGCGCTTTGATCATACTGGATATCACAGCAAGCCCAAGTGCTCATTGGTTCCTCTCACAGATAGCTTGTATCATTGCAATCGCCGCTATTGCCGCTGTCTCAGACCGGAGAGTGTTGTTGCCTAATCGCAAGAGAGAAAAGTCTATGCTCACGAGTAGCTCCTCTTCCTCTTCGGTGAAATCACCTTCTGGTCCTACCGCAATACAGCTCATTCGAGGTACTGGTGGTGGCATTATCTGCGATAGGGTCTTTGAGTTTGGGGATAGTGAGCAACACAACCTCGGTCCTGTTGAAGACTTCTGAAGTTCTCGGAGGAGATTGTCTTGAGAGGTGCAGATGTGGACACGAGGAATCGAGAGGCGTTTTGACTGTTTTGCGGCCGCTTCTGCTACTTTATGGAGTCGTTCTTCCCGCTTTTTTACCTCACTTGAGTCTTTTAGTCGTAGAATGCTGCGCGCTGTTTGCCAGAGAATTACGGACTCAACTCCAAGCTCTGTAGCTTTTTCAACTACGAGCTCGTTTTTTTTTCCTTTGCTCATTCCAAAGATGAGCGTTTGAACGGCTGGTTGAGCTGTAGGTGGCCCCAGTAATTTTTCCTCAATACAAACTTCTATCTGTGCATCTTGTGTTCTTTGTATCGTTCCAAGGAATACCTCACCTGTGAAACAATCGTGTGCTTTACTTGACGAGGAGACAACTCTTACCCGTTCTCCTTCTTGAAGTCGTAGGACGTGCTGCGCGTGGTGACTATCTGATTCACTCAAGGGTACGCACGACCCGACACTACAGGGATGTTCTACAAAAAACTGCGGTAGTGTTGAACTACTTTGAATGGCCACCTCTAATCAGCCTGTCTTCTAGATAGGCGATTTTGTCGAGACCCACTATCCGCTCTTGTTCAATAACGAATGTCGGCGTGTCAAAAACTCCTAATTTTTTACCACGCTTGTATATGCCCTTTACGCGCTCTCGTGTGTCGGAGTTCGACAGCTTGCTTAAGAACTCTCCCAAATCCACATCGAGCTCTTCACATAGCTCACTCAGGAATTCATCATCATTCGGATTGGCTCCGAGACCCCACCATCTGTGCGATACTTTGTAATTATACTCCATCTGAAATCCAAGGTCGCCAGCAACAACGGCGCCGCGGGTAACTCTGCTCGGATCGTATTCTTCCTGAGGCCAGTTTGAGGGGAACTCCAGCGGGATATTGTGTTCTGCCGCGTAGCGTCTCGTGTCTTCATACAGGTATGAGAGCTTGTCCGGGTTAATAGGCGCGCCCTGGATCTGCTGTCCTGATGCCTTAGCAGAAAAAGGTTGCCACAGCAGTTCTACGTCATATTTTGTTTCAAGATCGTAAATAT
>Ga0075480_10001191_pt1 | contig 16322 bp, 14 predicted proteins | sample DEB08_DNA_7_FD_81590 | JGI IMG/M metagenome (GOLD analysis project Ga0075480, IMG submission 81590) | Aqueous microbial communities from the Delaware River and Bay under freshwater to marine salinity gradient to study organic matter... | ecosystem: Environmental > Aquatic > Marine > Coastal ... | reverse complement strand
GCTGGAAGCATACCATCAACTGAAAACGCAACAGTTCCCACCATCATTGCAAGAAGCGCGATCAATTCGCGCGACGAGAGTTTTGAACCTTCCATCGCTACGATAACTCGGCCTGTGCTATATTGTCGGATATTTCTGTGATTACAGTGTTCCAGAATTCTTCGCTTTGACCGCCTTGAACAACATGCTGACCAGCAACGACAAAGGTCGGCACGGCGCCAACCCCCATCTTTCTGGCATTCTGGTCGCGTTCTGAGATCAGTGACATGTCACTGTCTGTGGCGAGAAGTCTTGCTGCCAATTCGCTGTTCATGCCTGCACTCTGGGCAATTTCACAAAGTTCTTCCGCGTTACCAATATCCTTGCCCTGCACAAAATAGGCATCAAACAACGCATCGACCAGCGCATTTTGGCACCCCTCTGCTTCACTCCAATGAATCAAACGATGCGCATTAAGCGTATTTGGGGTTTTCTTAATTGCCTCGAAATTAATCTGTAACCCAGCTTTTTGCGCATGTTCTACGACGGGTGCATAGGCTTTGACGGCACCGCTTTGACCGCCAAACTTTTGCTCCAGATACGCGCGGCGATCCATACCTTCTAACGGCATATCCGGGTTCAGTTGGAACGGATGCCAGCGGATATCGATGAATGAGACCGCGGTGCGTTTGATCGCCCGATCTAAATGGGTTTTTCCAATATAACACCACGGGCAGATTGGATCAGAAAATATGTCAAATCTCACCATGGATTATTCCTTAGGTAATGAAAGGTCGCGGCGCAGTAATTTGCCATTTGGCCCAACGGGAAGCGCTTCAACGCGAATGTAAAGTCGCGGCTGCTTGTAACGTGCAAGTTTTGCATTTGCAAAGTCCTGCAGATCAGTCTCAACAAGGTCAGTTTCAGAGGTGTAAAAAGCCGCGATGATGCGCGTATCCTCTTTGATTTCTATATCTTTCACAGCTACGGTTTGAATGCCTGGATGCGTTAACAGATGAGCTTCCACTTCAATGGGGGAGACCCGATATCCACCCGCAGTCATAACATCGTCATCTCGGCCCATATAGAGAACAGATCCATCAGGATACATCTGTCCCAGGTCTCCGGTTAAAAACCATTCGCCTTGGTATTTGTGTTCATCATCTTCACCGAGATATCCGAGCATTAAGCCTGGATCACGGCGGTCCACAGCGATGAGGCCGGTTTCCCCAAACTCAGCCGGTTCTCCCTGTGTTCCGCTCGAGAGGATCGCAACGCGACGCCCGCCCTGAGGACGGCCCAATGTTTCAGGCAGTGCAGGCGCTTTGACAGAGGATGAGATGAAGGTCGAACATTCAGACATACCGAAAGCTTCATAAATTTCGCTGTTGCTGATGCGGCGCCACTCGTCGCGCAGTGTATCTGACAATTTTTCCCCTGCACTTAGGCTGTGGCGCAACATAGGTAGTGCCGGAAAGGGAGCAACCTTAAGCATCCGTCGAAATACGCCCGGAGCGGCAGCAAAGATTGTGGCGTCATGCTCGGCCAAAAGAAATGGGATGTCTTCAATATTTGTGGAGCCAGACGGGATCAAAGCAGTTGCACCAATGCTCCAAGGGTCCAGCAAACCTGTGCCAAGCGTATAGGTCCAATTGAAAGCCCCCGCATGCAGCAATCGGTCATTTTCACGAAGGTCGTACCAATCGTCTACCATCATCTGACGGGCCCATACTGCACGATGCGCGTGCATAACGGCTTTGGGCCGTCCTGATGTGCCGGAGGTGAAAACCAGATAGGCAAGACGGTCTTTGTCCCCCATCTGATAGGTTGCCCCGGGACGGCTGCGCATGTTTTTCAAATCTCTCAGCGGTATGCGCTTTGCGATAACGCTGTCGGGAAAATCAAGTTGAGGATCAATGGCAACGGCATCGGGTTCTACCACGGAACAGAGTTTTTCCAATTCCGCGGCCGTAAGTTGCGCCGAAAGCGGAATTGGATGGAGTCCGACCGCAATTGCAGCCAAATAAACGATGGGGAAATCCACGGTATTTCCAAGGCGCAGCATGATCTTTTGTCCGGGTGCCAATCCGGACTCAAGAAGACCGGTCGCAGTTCCCAAAACAGCAGATTTGAGGGCGCCAAAAGTCCAATTGTCCACGTCTTGAGGCGAAATAATGCTGAGTGCGATTTTATCATGCAGATCGTCTGCACGAGCCAGAACATGGGCCGTCAGGTTAAACGGCTGCGGACATGGCGTATTTGGTCCGGTATCGATTATTGCACTCATGCCTTGCTCTATGATGCGCTTATGTAAGTTGCAAGAGCGCTCTTTGAGGATTATAGCGCGGGCATGGAGAAAAAAGATCAAAAACAACTGCTCGAAATTGTAAGATATGGGGGCGAAAAAGAGGGGAGCGAACCACTCAACCTCGGTCAGCGCGTCAGAGATTTGCGAAAAGGTTGTGGCTGGACCTTAGAACAGGCGGCCCAACATGCTGGCCTCGCGCGATCCACCCTGTCAAAAATTGAAAACGGGCAGATGTCGCCGACCTATGAAGCGCTAAAGAAACTCGCGATTGGTCTTGGCATTTCGGTCCCTCAGTTATTTACGCCCCCTGTAAACAACCAGATCAGCGGTCGCATGGTTGTCACAAAAACGGGACAGGGAACGGCCCATGCGACGACCACATATGAACATGAATTGCTTTCAGAATCGCTAACAAAAAAGAGAATGATCCCATATCGCACATCGGTACGGGCGCGATCGGTCGAAGAATTTGACGGCTGGGTGCGCCATGACGGCGAAGAGTTTCTCTATGTTCTCACCGGTATTGTCAGGCTTTATACTGAATTCTATGAACCTGTTGAGTTGCGCCGAGGCGATAGCGCCTACTATGACGCCACCATGGGACATAATGTGATTTCAACAAGCCAAGACGATGCAACCATTTTGTGGGTGACGTCGTTAGATTAACCAAAACATAGGACTAGGACGTCTGCCGGTAACCAGAACTCATTCGTGCCACCACACATCAGGGAGGAAGCCAATACGATCCCCATAAATCGGGGTGTAGGATGGGAACCTGATGTCTGACTTATGCGCAACCCGGCTGACATTGTCGTAATAAATTGGAATAACATAGCGTCCAGCGGTCAGGACCCGATCCATGGCGCGCGTGATCGCGAGCAATTGCGTTTCCGATTTTGCCTCCATAAGTTCGGACAGCAGAAAATCCAGTGCCTTTGATTTGATCCCTATGATGTTTCGTGTCCCATCATTGTCGGCCACCTCAGAGCTCCAATAGAGAAATTGTTCGTTTCCGGGACTTAACGAAAGATCCCGCGCGTAAGGGACCATATCAAACTGTGTTTTTCCCAGACGCTCCGTATATTGTGCACCATCGACAAGTGCGATGGTCGCCTTTATCCCCAATCTTTCCAGCGCATTTACGTAAATTTCGGCAATCGAAAGATATTCTTGTGCGCCCTGCCGCATCAGGATTTCAAATTCAAATGGTGTCCCGTTTTGATCCTGCAAGATGCCGTCGATAACCTGATAACCTGCGTCTTGTAAAAGTTTTTGAGCCGTTCTCATGTTTTTGCGATTGCCTAACGTTCCATCGCTGACCGGAAGGCTGTAGCCCTCCAGAGTTCCAGGCAGGAGTTCATCTTTGAACGGTTCCAAGAGCGCGATCACATTGTCAGGCGCGCTGCCGGGGCTTAGACCAAGCACAGAGTTAGAGAAATAGGATGTTATGCGGTTTTGCCGGCCGCCAGTTTGCGTTTCGTTGATGTATTCGAAATTGAACGCTTGGATGAGCGCTTCACGCACCCGCCAGTCTTTGAATTTGTCCTGCCGTATATTCATGAAAAGTCCCCGCATGCCAGTCGGACGCGAATGGGGAACTTCGGATTTGGTGATTTCGCCGTTGATGGCGCGAGGAAAATCAAATTGGGTTGCCCATTTTTCAGCATTGCCCTCTCGGTAAATATCTATATCACCAGTTTTGAAGGCTTCAAAATAAACGAACGCATCTGCAAAATATTCTATTCGAATGCTGTCAAAATTGTTTGTTCCCTTGCGAAAACCAAGATCATTTCCCCAGTAATCCGGATTTTTTTCGAGCTTTATGAAACGTCCCGCTTCAAAATCGGTAATTTGGTAGGGAGCAGACGTGATGGGGATGATATCAATCCCTGAGGCGGTAAAGTCTTTACCTTCCCACTGGGCTTTTTTGAGAATGGGCCGCATACCGGCAAGCAGCGCAAGTTCGGGATTGTCTTCGTTAAAGGTAAACCGAATTGATCTGGGACCGGTTATGTCAATTGTCTTTATTTTTCCCCAAAGCCCACGGTATCGCCAATGACCAACAGTTCCCAGGGTCTCATAAGACCATAAAACGTCTTCTACTGTCACAGGTGATCCGTCAGAGAATTTTGCCTCGGGGCGAAGCCGGAATTCGACCCATTCCCGATTCGCTCCAGTTTCAATCGATTCGGCCAAAAGACCGTAAAGCGTGAAAGGTTCATCCCAACTGCGCCCCATCAAAGTTTCATAATTCCAAAATCTTAACTGCCAGGGACTGCGCCCTTTGAGAATATGCGGATTGAGCGAGTCAAAGCTGCCAACGTCGCCAAGTCGGATTTCTCCGCCCTGCGGTGCATCAGGATTTGCGTATGGTAATGACACAAAATCAGGTGGTAGGGCGGGGGTTGAATACATAGAGATAGCGTATTTTGGTTCGGCCTGTGCAAATGAAGTAATCAAATTGACTGCAATGCAGAGCGTTAAAATGTGCCGCATTGGAAAGAAATTAATATACATCTTCGCCCTTCGCTTTGTTTACAGAAACAGTATTTGGTCCGACAATACCGTGGATGAAAGAGATTTCAAACTTTTAGCTTGGCGGTGGCGAAAGAACGCAGTATAACAAGGATACTGCTCGATAGGTTTCTTGCCTGTATGAAACCTGCCTCAATGACTTAACGCCTGCTTCGTGCAGGCGTTTTTTTTAACGTAATTCTATGTGCCTAACCTGTAGGGATCGTTTGTTACGGTGATGTTCTGATCTCTGTTTTTGACGTGACTTCGGCCGATTCTGAAGGCTGCGATCCATCGGCTTTAAAATACGCAACGCGCGGCACAAATAACTGGCCAACAAGATCATTTCTTTGTCTTCTGTTTTTCGACGTTATCCGGTTTAAAGTTCAATTGACGTTTAGCAGTGCAACCCAAGCACAGCGTGCTACCCCGACAAATCGCAGTCAAAGTCATAGGTTTAGTGGTTTGAGAAGACTGCCTTAAGAAAATCGGATTTTGTCTGATCCTTCTGTGCCCGATCAGTCGCTGTTGACAGGCCTCATATTGAAGATGCCTGCAACACTATAAATTTCTTAAAAATACGCAGCTATAGAGAGAATTCAGGATAATTTAAGACTTAAAAAACAATTAAATTCTTCAAAATTTGTGAGTGTAAACGAGAGAAACCACTGATGTTTGCCTCCGACCTGTCAGAAGAAACAAAACCATATTCGGGCAGAATGGTGGTACATGTTGTTGCAAATTTTTCTGATAGCGGCTGAAACTGAGATGGTCTGGCAGAGTCCGTTTCCAACGGCAGATTTGGTACCAATACTGTATATCGGCCGATCAAGGTGAAAGCCGCAAAAAATAACATCTTGCTTGCGGCGCGTCATAACATCCTGTTGTGCCGCAGCTTGATCAAAACGCATTGGTCACACCAACAAAAACATCATGGCTTAGGACGCTGTAGATTGGGATTGTGGATTTTCGATTCTGGTATGTGTATCGAAAAGTTGGTGTGACGCCCAAAAAGCTGAAATTTGAATTATAGGTGCTCATGCTGAGCAACCATTCATTATCATGTCTTACATCTGGTGTAATACCTGACGGCCGGTCCCAGTTTTTTTGATTTCGGCTGAGCGCACCTTCGATAACCCAGCCCGTGTCTTTGGGATTATAGCGCGCCAAAACGGATGCCCCCTTACCCCAGCTATCAAAAGCAGGATGCTCTGAGGTCCGCCTGTTCCCTCTCAGTTCTAAGGAAACGTAGGTTTGTTTTGACCTCCAGACACCAAAATTAACGGAGCCTGAGTTTTCATAGCTTAGCTGATCTGCATTATCGATAATATTCTGCTTTTCATGGGTCATGTCGAAACGCAATATGCGTCCCGCCGCGGTGCTGAAACCGTAACTGGCACCCAACTTTGTTGTATCAGAATAGGGTTCTCCCCCAAAGCTAAAGCGGGATTTTGAGGCGGAAAATGATGCGTTGGAACGTTCTGAAAGTGGAAAGTTAAAGCTTGCAGTCGCGCCACGGGTCTTCATGTTGAATTCGTGCTGGCGAAACGCCTTAGCATAAAAGTTCACCCCAAAATCGAACCGAGCCCCATTGGCAAGCGGAGTCTGGCGCGTGAGATATAGTCCGCCGTAAATGCCGAGACCCCTTTCGGATTGGGACGCGATGTCAAATTCCCCCAAGACGGTTTTGATTTTTTTTTTCGTCGGAGACCTTGCCGACATTCGAAGTCGGCACGATGCCAAAGGTTCCGTCGACAAGCCAGTTTTTCTGCCTTTGCAAGGAGCGCAGAACATTTCGGGACAGCTCTTTGGCACGCGCATCTTCTGACACGTCCAAGGCTCGGCGAAAGTAATATTCTGCCGCAATTACTTTGTCTTGGCGCTGAAGTGCACTGCCAAGCAATAAAAGGGCCGCATAGCTGTCCGGTTTCATCGTCAACGCAGCCCGCGCCGCTTTTTCTGCCAAGTCAGGTCGGCCAAGTTCAAGGGTAGAGCGTGCTGTGATCAAGGCCGCATCCAGAGGATGGGTTTGCCAGACTGGTTGGACTTCTTTCAAAGCAGCCACAAAATCACCAGCGCCCAATGCTGTCTGGGCCGCCTTTAAATCCGCCCGCACAACGTGGGGCATAGAAAAAGCGCTAAATGTTATAGCGACGATAATTGATGTAAAATATTTCACGATACCACAATGCGTTTTCAAAATAGGGACAGAAAACGCGGCGACCGCCTAATTGTCTTCGATCACAATCTCGCCATTTTGGTTAGGATAAACAAGTCCCGCCGAAATAACGAGTTTTGCCGCATCTTCTATGGACATGTCTAATTCAATAACATCTTCCGCAGGAAAGAAAAGCAGAAATCCCGATGTTGGGTTTGGGGTTGTTGGGACAAAGACTGACAACAGGTTCTGCGCGTCATTCACCCGTGCACGAATTTCACCTTTCGCGGGTGTCGAAATGAACCCAACGGCCCAGATCCCTTTACGTGGATATTGGACGATACAGGCTTTTTCAAAAGACCTGTCTGCTTGGGAAAATACTGTTTCCGCAATTTGTTTAACACCCGAATAAATGGATCTTACGACGGGCATCCGGTTCACAAACCGTTCAGCAGAGCGGATCAATGAACGACCGAGAAGTCCTTTGGCGAGCCAGCCCACGAACGTCGTGAAAATCAGGAAAAACACGACGCCGAGCCCGCGCAACTGCAATTTGATATCTAGTCCCAGAAATGTGTTGAGAATGTTCTCGGGCTGATAACGACTTGGCACAAAAGGCAGGACCACACCATCTACCCATCCGATGACCGACCAAATCAGCCAAACCGTCAATCCAACAGGTGCAATTACGACCACTCCGGTGAGGAAACTGTTTCTGAGCCCGGAGAGAAATGACTTGCGGCGCGGCGCAGGTGGTGGTGTTTGAAAAGGTTCTTCCATGGACCGTACTTTTATGGGGGAAATTATCCAGACACAATAGCGAGGCTAGCTTTAGGAGAAAAGTCCTTTGTTTTAGATGTGCTTAGCTATTTCTGCGGCAAGACGGGCATTGTTTCGGACGAGCGCTTTGTTTGCGACGAGTGATTTTCCATTTGTTAAATCCAAAATGGTCTTCAGCAAAAAGGGCGTCACTTCTTTCGCAGTGATTGCTTTTGCTTCTGCCTCGCGGATCGCTTTTTCTATCAGGGGGGTTAACACATCTCGCGGGATTTCATCTTCCTTGGGTATTGGGTTGGCAATCAATTGTCCGCCGCTGAGGCCAAGCTGTGCCCGCATGTGATGCGCCTTTGCGATCTCTTCAGGGTGATCCAAGCGCAACGGGGCCTTCAGCCCACTGGTGCGGGACCAGAAGGCTGGCAACTCATCCTGACCATAGGCAATTACGGGAACGCCGAAAGTCTCCAAAACCTCAAGCGTTTTGGGCAGATCAAGGATTGCTTTTGCTCCTGCAGCCACAACAGTCACTGGGGTTTGGGCCAGTTCCTGTAGGTCTGCAGAAACATCAAACGTGAGCTCCGCACCCCGATGCACCCCCCCAATGCCGCCTGTTGCAAATACTGAGATGCCTGCCAGTGAAGCCGCAATCATCGTGCCTGCCACTGTGGTTCCACCTGTTTTTCCACTGACCATTGCGAGCGCCATATCCGCCCGTGAGAGCTTTAGCGGCGCTGTGGCAGTTGAAAGGGCTTCGATCTGGTCAGCATTCAGGCCGACGTGGAGCTGCCCGTTCAGGACGGCTATGGTTGCTGGCGTTGCGCCTGCGGCGCGGATGTCATCTTCAACTGATCTGGCCATGGCAACATTGTCGGGATACGGCATCCCATGGGTAATTATTGTACTTTCAAGCGCCACAACTGGCGAATTGTTTTTGAGTGCTTCTTTAACCTCTTGGCTAAGCAGATAAGTCATTCTTCTTGTCCTGATACGTAGTTTCCTGCTGCCAATATTGCAGCTGAGAGCGCGTTTTCTCGGGTGGCGCCGTTTATTTCCTGAAAAACATGGCAGGCCATGAAGACATCGCCCGCACCCGTGACCCCTTGGATTTTGACAGGTGTTGGGGTTTGGCACAGGATGTCAAAGTTGCGCGCGGCATCGCAGGCCATCTCTGACCCGTTTGTTACGATCACCCTATCAAAACCTCGATCAATCAAAGTTTGTGCCGCTTCCTTTGCGTCGGTCATCGACGCATCAGACAAAATCGATGCTTCGCTCAAATTACAGAACAGAACCGTGTTAGAGCGATTAAAGAAACACCGCAGGCGGTCGACCTTACCCGGTGAAGCGGGGGCAATGATAAATGTTATATCTTTAAGCGCCTCGTGGTGTGCCATGTTGCTCAGCTGCGCCTCTGTAAAATTTCCGTCCAGGATCAAAAGCGTGTTTTGCGGCGCGTCAAGCAATCCGTTCTTTGGATCTAAAAGCGTCGCAAGAATAGCATCGCCTTCGCGCTCCAAAGAATGCGCATCCGCGATCGCAGCGACCAAACCGTTTTTGTCCTCAATTGCCATATATTGATCTGTAGGCAGGGCTTCGGAAAAATAGACAAACCGCATATCTAACCCGTTGGTGTTACAGGTTTCACAAAGCTCTTTTCCCTCTGTGTCGTTTCCCAAAACGGAAAGAATAAGGGGACGTGTTCCCAGCATCGCCAGTTTTTGGGCGATGTTATAGGCAACGCCGCCGGGTCTCCGCACAATCCGTCCGCCTTTATCACCACCCAGGCCCAAGACATCTTCTGTTCGTCCTATGACATCCCACAGGACACTTCCGGCGCAAATAACTTTCATATGAGAAGCATTCATTTTTCAGGAACCGAAAATGTCAATGCTGCCCACAGGCTTTCCCAAAGGGGGCCGTTTTCTTCTTCGGAAGCAAATTCTCGCAAGACCACGCTGTCAATCAGATAATCATGCCCTGATTGAACCGGCACTAAAACCTGTCCGTCCGCATCTGTGCGAAGCATAAAAACCGTTACTTCTTCGCGGTCATTACGTTCAAAGACTTCGACTTGCGCATTGGCGCGGGGGGCATTTTGATAAAAGAGCTGCAAAAGTATGTTTTCAGATAGGCGGTCAACATAGGGATTTTGAAGCGCCACAAATTCTGTCTCTAGGCCAAAATTCTCATCTGCACCCTTGGAATGCCCAACGCCGATGAGTGCCTTGGAATAGCGGTGATAGACCTCTTTGAAGCGCTCCTTGGGCCATCCATTTTTTTCATGCCGATCAATGGCATTCACAAGATCCTTGTGCACCACGAAATTGACGAATTTGTCCCAGTTTGTATAGGTCAGAAAAGAAGGGGTGGATTCATAAACGATGCTCACAAGCCCCTCAGTCGCTATGGATGTGCGCATGGCCGGAACATCCCCTGCGCGAGACGTCACAGCTGTTCTCGTTCCATTCTGGTCCCAGAAAAACTGTTTTATCCGGTTTTCGAAAAACGAAAGACTGATGCCATTGAAATTTTCGCCGTTTCGCATGTCAATTTCGAGAATTTGACTGGATTCGATTTGAAACGTCTTGCTATCAAGCCATAATTCATGGCTAACGGAAATGCGTGGCATTGCAAAAATACAAAGGCAAATCCAGACAATGATTTTGAAATCTTTCATGCGAACCCTTTTAAATTTCGTTTTGATTTGCGGTCTTTGGATTGCTGTGACTGGCAAAACTACCGCTCATGAAGTGATACCGAACATCGCCGACATTCGCATAGATGGCAAGACAATCACCGTTGATTTGCGCTTGAACGTAGAAGCATATTTGGCTGAAATCAATCTTGCAGAGCTCAGCAATACAGATGAGGCAGAAGAAAGCGGAACATACAAAAATTTGCGGGCTTTGGCATCGGACGAATTAATAGCAAGGTTTGAAAAGAACTGGGCAGATTTTACGCAACTTATAGCCGTCAAAACGGCGTCTTTAAAAGGGATGGATGGGTTTGAATTTAAATCGCTGCGTGTCGACGATGATCCAAATCTGGATTTGCCAAGGTTGAGCAATTTGTCCTTCAGCATCGTAAGCCGCGATCTTATCCGTGAAGCAAGCATAAGATTTGATGAGACCCTTGGGACAACCATCCTTCGGCAAAATGGAATTGAAAACGGCTTGACCCAGTATCTGGCAGCGGGCCAAGAAAGCGATCTCATGTCGGCGGATATTGGTGAGGAAATATCTGCTCCGAGCCGATTTTTGGAATATATCCCAATCGGATTTGATCATGTGGTGCCTGAGGGATTGGATCATATTCTTTTTGTGTTGGGATTGTTTTTACTATCACTAAAAACTTCAACCCTGCTGTGGCAGGTTTCAGCCTTTACGCTGGCCCATACGGTGACCCTTATTGCAGGAGCCCTTGGGGTTGTCTCTGTTCCTGCCTCGATCGTGGAACCATTAATTGCCGCATCGATTGTCTTTGTGGCGGTTGAAAACATCTTTTTTGCACAGCTTAATCCATGGCGTACGGTAATTGTCTTTGGCTTTGGGTTGCTTCATGGACTGGGCTTTGCCAGCGTTCTTTCAGAATTCGGACTGCCGGAAGGGCAGTATATTCCCGCGCTGATCGGCTTCAATGTCGGTGTGGAGTTTGGGCAGTTGAGTGTCATCGCGATTGCTTATCTGCTGCTTGCCCTGCCGTTTGGGCGATCTGCGTATTATCGGGCACGGGTGACCATACCGGCATCCTGCATCATTGCGCTCATTGGGTTTTGGTGGGTTCTGGAGCGGACACTGTTGGCCTGAGGCCATCTTGATCGGCTGGAAGTTTCGTCTTGCGCCCATCTGAAAACTCCCTTAGAGAGCGCATCGTAGTTCACAGACGAAAGCGGGCTTTGGGGGAGACATCCTCACGGTCCACCGGTTGGAGGCAAAGACCTTCGCACTTTCGTCCTAGGAGAAAACCGGAAAGGAAACGGATATGGCTCTACCAGAGTTCACTTTGCGTCAGCTATTGGAAGCAGGCGTTCATTTTGGCCACCAGACACAACGTTGGGACCCTCGTATGGGGGAATTCATTTATGGTGCGCGTAACGGCATTCATATTTTGGATCTTACACAAACGGTTCCAATGTTGGACGCAGCATTGAACGCCATTCGCGAAACTGTTGCCAAAGGCGGTCGCGTGTTGTTCGTTGGAACAAAACGTCAGGCAGCGCAGCCAATTGCAGAAGCAGCAGAAAAATGCGCACAGTATTATATGAACCACCGCTGGTTGGGTGGCACGCTCACCAACTGGCAAACCGTATCACAATCTATCAACCGTCTTGCCGCTATTGAAGAAAAGCTGGCAACCGGTGCGGATGGTATGACAAAGAAAGAACGCCTTGGCATCGAGCGCGAGCTTGGCAAACTTCAGGCGTCTCTTGGCGGGATTCGCGAAATGGGCGGCGTGCCTGACCTGTTGTTCGTCGTCGACGTGAAAAAAGAAGCCCTTGCAGTTGCTGAGGCAAACAAGCTGGGCATCCCCGTTGTAGCCATCGTGGATACCAATTGTTCGCCAGATGGCGTTGATTATATCATTCCTGGCAATGACGATGCCGCGCGCGCAATTTCTCTTTACTGTGATTTGGCGAGCCGCTCTGTGCTGGACGGTATGTCTGCACAATTGGGCGCTGCAGGTGTTGATCTTGGGGCCATGGAAGAGGCACCCGTAGAAGAAACGCTGGCAGAAGAAGTGGCAGAAGCTCCAGCTGAAGCCGAAAAAGAAGAAGCCGCATCTTAATAATTTCCGCGCTGTCGCCCCGTTTTTGGGGCGCCATGCTTTGACATGGAAAAAGGCGCTTTGATATCTGATATACGAGGAGAGCTGAAATGGCGATCACAGCATCTATGGTGAAAGAACTGCGCGAAGCGACCGGCGCAGGCATGATGGACGCAAAAAAAGCACTGACCGAAACAGACGGCGATTTTGAATTGGCGGTGGATTGGTTGCGCACAAAAGGCCTTGCAAAGGCTGCAAAAAAATCAGGACGTGTTGCGGCAGAAGGGTTGGTGGCGGTTGCCATTGACGGGACAACGGGCGTTGCCGTTGAGGTGAACTCCGAAACCGATTTTGTGGCAAAGAACGCTGAATTCCAAGAAATGGTAAGCTCTTTTGCGACTGCAGGCCTCTCTGTTGAGACGGTGGAGGATCTTGCGTCAGCTTCTGTCGCTGGTGGCGTTGTGTCTGATGTGCTTACCTCAAAAATCGCCACAATTGGTGAAAACATGTCATTGCGCAGATTGGGTAAGATCACGGGTGGATCCGTTGAATCCTATGTGCACAACGCAGCCGCCGCGGGCATGGGAAAAATTGGGGTTCTTGTTGCGCTGAGCGGTGAAAATACGGCCTTCGGCAAACAGGTTGCAATGCACATCGCCGCGGCGCACCCTCAGTCCCTGAGCGAAGCAGACCTTGATCCGGCGCTTGTGGAGCGGGAAAAAAATGTTCTGACAGAACAGGCGCGTGAATCTGGAAAACCTGAGGCCGTGATTGAAAAAATGATCGAAGGCCGCATGAAGAAATTTATGGGTGAAGTGACGCTTCTTGGTCAGTCTTTCGTTGTAAACCCTGATGTGACTGTTGCGCAAGCTGCCAAAGAAGCCGGTGTTGAAATCACAGGATATTTGCGCTTTGAAGTAGGCGAAGGCATTGAAAAGAAAGAAGAAGACTTTGCCGCAGAGGTCGCCAAAGCGGCGCGCGGTTAAGGAATCTTTCCAAGGTTTCACTTGCATAATATTTTTGAAAGCCCCGCGTCAGACGGGGCTTTTTCTTTTTTGATATAGTCAGCCAAGCACATGGTGCGTCGGAAATTTACCATGAAAAGCCCCTTCATGGTTCGAAGCGATTTACAAGTAGGAATATATCTTTAGTCTCGGTCAACAACGGTGAACTGAAACGAGTCGATATAAGATGCAATATTATTCCCCTGATAGTTTTTCCTCCGCTGCAGAAATTGCTTCAAAGGCACAAGGCAGCATTCGTTTTCTGGCTGGGGGCACAGACGTGCTTGTGCAACTGAGATCGGATATTTTTACGCCTGACACCCTGATTGACATAAAGAAAGCAGAAGGCGCCAAATCCATAGAACGCACAGAGGATGGTGGCTGGCGCATCGGCGCTGCGGTGGCAGGGGCTGAAATGAGCGAATACGCAGAGCTGAAAAATGAGTGGCCCGGCGTGGTCGAAGCCGTGGACCTGATCGGGTCTACACAAATTCAGGGACGGGCGACTTTGGTTGGTAATCTCTGTAATGGTTCGCCGGCTGCAGATAGTGTGCCGGCACTGGTTGCCGCAGATGCGCGCATTGTTGTGCAATCCCTGTCTGGAGAACGCATCGTCAGTGTCATGGATATTCCCAAATCACCCGGAAAAACAAATCTTGAAAAAGGCGATGTGGTGAAGGCCGTGTTGCTGCCCGCGCGCGCAGAGCGTTCGGGAGACGCCTATTTGCGCTTCATCCCGCGAAGCGAAATGGATATCGCTGTGGCAGGGTGCGGCGTCTGGCTTCAGTTGGATGAACAGGGCGTGGTGAGCGCCGCGCGTGTTTCTTTAGGGGCTGTCGCTCCCACAGTTTTGGATGTTGACGCTGCTGCAAAGGCGATCATCGGCACAAAACTTGACGATGCGGCGTTGGAAAATATGGCTGCTGTAGCGAGTTCAGCATGCAATCCGATCACAGATCGACGCGGAACCGTCGAATATCGAACACATCTCGCTGGCGTTCTGGCCAAACGCGCTGCGAAAATTGCATATACGCGGGCAGGGGGATCACAATGAGCAAAATTCACGTCAATACAACGGTCAACGGGGATGAGGTCGATTTCCTCTGTGATCCTCGCGAAACACTTCTGGACTGTCTGAGGGATAAATTACAGCTGACTGGCTCTAAAGAAGGCTGCGGCACTGGGGATTGTGGTGCGTGCTCGGTCGTGCTGGACGGACGTTTGGTCTGCGCCTGTCTCGTATTGGGCGTAGAGGCCGAAGGGAAAACCGTTGACACGGTCGAAGGGATTGCCAAAGGGCAGGACCTTCATCCGTTGCAGGAAAAATTCATCAAATACGCCGCGCTTCAGTGCGGAATTTGTACGCCCGGTATTTTAGTGGCGACCAAGAACTTACTTGAACGAAATCCGAACCCCACCGAAACAGAGGTGAGGTATTGGCTTGCAGGAAACCTGTGCCGGTGCACGGGTTATGATAAAATCATCCGCGCGATCATGGATACAGCAGCTGAAATGCGGGAGGCTGGATAATGGCTTTAGACGATACAAAAACCAAAGATTTTAAATTTGTCGGAACAAGACCTGAGCGCCCCGATGGAGTAGATAAAGTCACGGGACGTGCAAAATTTGGTGCGGATATGACCGCGCCGGGCATGCTTCATGGGGCGATTTTGCGTTCCCCGCATGCCCATGCACGTATTCTTTCCATCGACACAAGCAAAGCGGAAGCGTTGAAAGGGGTCAAAGCTGTCGTGACACGCGCCGATTTTTCGACCAACCCCACGTTTGGTCCCGGACTGACGGGTGAGCCATGGAACGTTCTGGAAAATGTCATGGCCGGGGAAAAAGCGCTTTATGACGGGCATGCCGTGGCAGCAGTAGCTGCGACCTCGGCACTGATTGCGCGTGACGCGTTGAAATTGATCGATGTCACCTATGAGGTGCTCGATCATGTGACTGATGTGGACAAGGCCATGGCAGAGGGTGCGCCAGTCATTCGCGAAGGGGCGGCGGATAAATCTGTTCCAGCTGGCATGCATCCCAATGTTGTGCGATATCACGACAGCGGACACGGGGATGTTGAAGCAGGTTTCGCAGAGGCGGATCTGGTCCTAGAGAACAGTTTTAAAACTGAAGCCACCCATCAGGGATATATCGAACCCCATGCCTGTCTTGGCAGCCTTGGAAATGATGGAAAAGGCGAATTATGGTGCACCACACAAGGCCATTGGTATGCCCAGAAAATGTGTGCTGCGCTCTTGGGATTGGAAACCAGCCAGTTGCGCGTAACAGCCTCAGAAATTGGTGGTGGCTTTGGCGGAAAAACGACGGTCTTTATCGAACCTGTAGCGCTTGCTTTGTCTCGTAAGGCCAACAAACCCGTTAAAATTGTGATGAGCCGTTCGGAAGTATTTCGTGCGACGGGTCCAACTGCATCGACATCAATGGATATCAAAATAGGCATGAAGAAAGACGGCACGATCACAGCTGCAAGTGGTGTCTTCCGCTTGCAGGGCGGTGCCTTTCCGGGCGCGCCGTGTGAATTCACGGCCATGTGCGCCTTTGCCCCCTATGCGCTCGAAAATGTGCATCAGATCGGATATGATGTCATGTCCAACAGGCCAAAACAGGCGGCTTACCGTGCACCGGGGTCGCCAATGGCGGCCTTTGCGGTGGAATCCGTGATTGATGATCTTTGCAAAGAGCTGGGGCTTGATCCCATTGATGTGCGTTTGAAAAACGCCTCTCACAAAGGCACAAAGGCCAGCTTTGGACCACGCTTTGATGATATCGGGCTTGTGGAAACACTGGAGGCAGC
>Ga0075480_10001190_pt1 | contig 16330 bp, 13 predicted proteins | sample DEB08_DNA_7_FD_81590 | JGI IMG/M metagenome (GOLD analysis project Ga0075480, IMG submission 81590) | Aqueous microbial communities from the Delaware River and Bay under freshwater to marine salinity gradient to study organic matter... | ecosystem: Environmental > Aquatic > Marine > Coastal ... | reverse complement strand
GAAGGCCAGCCCGATGCCGGTGTCCTCCCCCACCCGCCGTCCCGACGTCGCGGTCGCGACGACGGCGACGAGGACGACGGCCCCGAGCCCTGCCCCCAGGGTGAGGTTGACGCCGACGAGGTACGCCAGGGCGATGCCGGGCAGCACGCCGTGGGCCAGGGCGTCGCCCATGAACGCGAGCCCGCGGACGACGACCCAGGTCCCGATCGGCGCGCTGGCGACGACGGTGAGCACGCCGGCCGCCAGGGCCGTCCGCATGAAGCCGTAGGCGAACGGCTCGGTCACCACCTCGAGCACGGGGCCCTCCGGTCGCACCCGGCGGCGACGCTACCCACGGCGGCCGGTCGGCCCGTGGGGTCGCGCCGTCAGTCGAGCAGCGCGCTGACGATCAGGCCGGCGTCAGTCCGGAGCATCCCGACGTACGTCTCGGCGCCGCTCCCGGCCGGCCCCAGGGACCCGGTGTGCAGCGTGACCACCGTGACCGCGGGGGCGCCGCGGACGACGGCCTCCTCGGCCAGCGCCATCGCGAGGGCGTCGCTGTCGGTCGTCTCGGCGAGCACGACGTCGACCCCCTCCGCGACGAGCAGGTCGGCCAGCGCGGCGAACGCCGCCGGATCCGTCTCGGCGGAGGTCGAGCTGCCCGGGACGACGGTCGCGACGATCTCGAACCCGTAGCGGTCCGCGAGGTACCCGAGCGAGTCGTGGTTCGTCACGAGCTTCCGACGGTCCGCCGGGACGGTGGCGTACAGCGCCGCGAGCTCGGCGTCGAGCGCCTCGAGCTCGGCGCGGAGCCCGGCGGCGCGCGCGGCCCAGTCGACCTCGGGACGCAGCTCGGCGAGGGCGTCCGCGACCAGCTCGCCGACCGTCGCCGCCCGGAGCGGGTCGAACCAGAAGTGCGGATCGAGCTCCCCGTGCGCGTGCTCGTCGGCCTCGTCGTGCGCGTGCTCGTCGTCGTGCGCGTGGTCGTCCTCGTCGCCGTGGTCGTGCGCGTCCGCGGCGAACGGGATCGGGTCGAGCTCCGGCGAGACCTCGAGGACCCGGACGCCGTCCGCGACCGCCGCGTCGAGCGCGGCGAGCAGTCCCTCCTCCAGCATCAGCCCGTTCGCGACCACGAGGTCGGCGTCCCGCATCGCGGCCGCGTCGGCCGCCGAGGCGGCGTAGCCGTGCGGATCGACGCCGGGTGCAATGAGCACGCGGACCGTGCCATCCTCCCCGACGATCGGGGCGACGAGGTCACCGAGGATCGACGTCGTGACCACGACCTCGACGGGATCCGGCGCGTCGGACGTGGTGGCCGGAGCCGACCCCGCCCCGGGGGCGGGGTCCGCGGCGGGCGCGGGCGCCTCCGCCGCGCCGGTGCAGGCCGCCAGGGTCAGCGCGGCCGCGGCGAGCGCGACGGCGCGGAGGGTGCGGGACGGACGGGAGGTGCGGGACATCGACGGCTCCTGGGGCGACGTGCGGCCGGGGTCGCGGGGGCATACTATTGGGAATGGTTCCTATTCGCAACTCGGGCGACCGGTCGTACGCTCCCGGGCCCACCGGAGGACCCGTGGACCCGACCCCGCGCCCCACCGGAGCCGCCGGCGACGCCGCCACGGCCGGCCCGGCCGTCGAGCTGGACGGCGTCTGCCTCCGGTTCGGCCGGGTCGAGGCGCTCCACGACGTCACGCTGACGGTCCCCCGCGGGGCGAGCGTCGCCGTCATCGGCCCCAACGGCTCGGGGAAGTCGACGCTGCTCGGCGTCCTCTCGGGCCTGCTGCACCCGCAGGAGGGGACGGTCCGGGTGCTCGGCACGACGGTCCCCCGGGCCCGCGCCCGGATCGCGCACGTCCTCCAGTCGACGCAGGTCCGCGCGGAGGTCCCGCTGACCGTCCGCGAGGCCGTGCGGATGGGGACCTACGCGACGCTGGGGCTCGTCGGCCGGGGCGGGGCCGCGGTCCGGGACCGCGTCGACGCGGCGCTCGACCGCCTCGGGATCGCCGACCTCGCCGACCGCCAGCTGCCCGAGCTCTCCGGCGGCCAGCGCCAGCGCGTCTTCGTCGCGCAGGGCCTGGTGCAGGAGGCCGACCTGCTGCTGCTCGACGAGCCGGTCGCCGGCCTCGACCCGCCGACGCAGGAGGTCATCGCCCGCGTCGTCCGCGACGAGCGCGCCGCCGGGCGGACGGTCGTCACGACCACGCACGACGTCGGCGCGGCGGCGACGAACGACCTCGTGCTGCTGCTCAGCACCGAGGTCGTCGCGTACGGCCCGCCGCAGGAGGTGCTGGTGCCCGAGCTGCTCGGCCGCGGCTTCGGCGGCCACCTCCACGTGCTGGAGGACGGGACGATGGTCCTCGACGATCCGGCGCACCACGGCGCGGTCGTCGGGCATCGCACGCGGGCCGACTGGCACGGGACCGAGGACGCGTCGGCCGCGGACCCCGGGACGACCCGGAAGCCCTAGGCGGTGCCGGCGAGGTCCACGACGACGGGCGCGTGGTCGGACGGCTTGTCGCCGGCCGCGTTCTGCTTCCGCAGCTCGCGCGCGACCTCGACCGCCTCGACCCCGAGCACGGCGCTGGCGAGCACCAGGTCGATGCGGAGCCCGTGCCCGCGGTGGAACGACCCGCCGCGGTAGTCCCACCAGGTGTACGCCTCGCCCTCGGGCCGGACCACCCGCTGCGCGTCGCGCAGCCCGACCGCGAGCAGCGCGTCGACCGCGTCCCGCTCGGCCGGCGTGACGTGCGTCGAGCCGGGGGGGAACGCCGCGAGGTCCCAGACGTCCGCGTCGGTCGGCGCGACGTTGTAGTCGCCGGCGACGACGACCGGGCCGGCGGCCGCGAGGTCCGCGACGCGATCCCGCATCGCCGCGAGGAACGCGAGCTTCCGCGGGTACCACGGGTCGTCGACGGCGCGCCCGTTCGGCACGTAGACCGAGACGACGCGGACGCCCCCGACGGTCCCCTCGAGCCACCGGGCCTCGTCCGGGACCGGGTTCCCCGGGAGCTCCGGCGACGGGTCCACGACCTCGACGCCGTCGGGGACGACGAGGGCCACACCGTTCCACCGACCCTCGCTGGCCTCGACGGCGCGGTACCCGGCCGCGGCCAGCCCGTCGTGCGGGAACGCCTCGGCCGCGAGCTTCGTCTCCTGGAGGCAGAGGACGTCGGGCCGGAACGCCTCGAGCAGCTCGAGGACCCGCGGCAGCCGCGCCTTCAGCGAGTTCACGTTCCAGGTCACCAGCCGCATCGCCCCACCGTAGCCAGCGGCGCCGGCGGTAGCGTCCCGCCACCGCGACCCCGCGCCGCCCGCGGCGCGGCGGGCCCACCGGGGGAGCCGACGTGCCCGAGCTGCGCCGTCCGGGCCGCCCCGCCTGGCTGACCACGCCGATCCTCGCCGTGTCGGGCCTCTCGGTGGCGTCGGGCCTCGCGCAGTTCGGCGTCACCGCGGTCATCGGCGACGTCGCCGCCGCGTTCGGCAGCACCGGCCCCGGCGACGACCTCGCGGCCCAGATCGGACTCCCCGCCACCACGGTCGGGATCGCGCTGGCCGCGGTCCGGCTGGCGTCACTGGCCTCGCTGCCCGTCGTCGCCGTCGCCGACCGCTGGGGCCGGCGTCGCGTGGTCCTCGCGCTCTCGGCCGTCGGCCTGGCGCTGACGGCGCTGGCCGCCCTCTCCCCCGGGTTCTGGTGGTACGTCGCCCTGGTGGCGCTGGCGCGGCCGGCGCTGTCCGGGGTGAACGCCGTCGCCGGGGTGGTCGCGGCCGAGGAGACGCGGACCCGCGACCGCTCGGCCGCCATCGCGCTGATCACGGCGGCCTACGGCGTCGGGGCGGGCCTGGTCGTCGTCGGCCGGTTCCTCGCCGGCGACGCCGCGACGTTCCGCGAGGTCACCGCCGCGGCGCTGCTGCCGCTGCTGCTGCTCCCGCTGCTGGCCCGCGGCACACGGGAACCGCGGATCGCACGGACCCACCACGCCGAGCGCGGCCTGCCGGGCCGGGTCCCGGCCCCGTACGTGCGCAGCGTCGCGCTGCTCAGCGTCCTCAGCGGCGCCATCGCGCTCGGGACCGGACCGGCGTTCTCGTACCTCTTCGTGTACGGCGAGCGGGTCCTCGGGGTGGACCCGGCGCTCGTCACGGCGCTCGTCGTGCTGGCCGGACCGGTCGGCCTCGTCGGCATCCTGCTGGGGCGGGCGGCGGCCGACCGGGTCGGCCGCAACGTCGCCGCGGGGGCCTCGATGGTCCTGACCGGCCTCGCGGTCGCGTGGGCGTACGGCGGCACGGCCGTGCAGCTCGCCGTCGGGTACCTGCTCGCCATCGGGTTCTCGAGCGCGTTCGCGCCCCCGACCGGAGCGCTCGGCGCCGAGCTGGTCCCGACCCGGGTCCGCGCGACGCTGGCCGGCTGGGTGACGTTCGCCGGCGTCATCGGCGCGGTCGTCGGCATCTACGGCTTCGGCGCGCTCGCGGACGCGACCGGCGGGTTCCGCGGGGCGGCGCTCGTCATCGGGCTGGCGACCAGCGTCGCCGGACTCGGCTTCCGGCTGCTGCCCGAGACGCGCGGGGTCGAGCTCGAGGACCTCGAGGACGACGCGGCCTGAGCCGCTCTCACCCGGGTCGGGCGGCGCGCCGACCGGGGGCGCCGAGCAGCTCGCCGAGCGTCCCCGAGACCCAGGCCACGAGGTCCTCGGGCCGGGGACGCGGCAGCGGCAGCACCAGCGACCGCGCGGCCGGCTTCCACTGCGCCCCCGGGTGCAGCCGCGCCAGGCGGACCTCGGCGGCCTCGCCCAGCTCGACCGGCTGGACCCGCAGGCGGTCCCCGCGCACGACCGCGACCTCGTCGATCCCCCACCGGTCGAGCAGCACCTTCAGCGCGGCGAGGGCCGTGAGCCGCCGCGCCGGCGGGGGCGGCGGCCCGAACCGGTCCGCGAGCTCGGCCTCGAGGTCGCGCAGCGTCGCGGCGTCGCGGACGGCGGCGAGGCGGCGGTACAGGTCGAGACGGACCATGGCGTCGGCGACGTACGCCTCGGGCAGGTTCGCGTCGACGGGGAGGTCGACCCGGATCTCGTGCGTCTCGGGCAGGGGCTCGCCGCCGAGGTGGGCCAGCTCCTCGCGGAGCAGCTCGGCGTACGCGTCGAACCCGACGGCCGCGACCTGTCCCGACTGCTCGGCCCCGATGACCGCGCCGGCGCCCCTCAGCTCGAGGTCCCGCATCGCGATCGCGAGCCCCGACCCGAGCCGGCTCCGTTCGGCGACGGTGGCCAGCCGCTCGTGCGCCAGCTCGGTCATCCCCTCCGCCGGGTGGAAGAGGTACGCGTACCCGCGCTCGCTGGCGCGTCCGACGCGGCCGCGCAGCTGGTGCAGCTGCCCGAGCCCGAGCAGGTCGGCCCGCTCGACGATCAGCGTGTTCGCGTTCGGCACGTCGAGACCGGACTCGATGATGGTGGTGCAGACGAGGACGTCGACCTCCCGCTCCCAGAACCGCAGCATGACGGCCTCGAGCGCGCCCTCCTCCATCTGACCGTGTGCCACCGCGATCCGGGCGCCGGGGACGAGCTCGCCGAGGCGGGCCGCGACCTCGTCGATCGTCGTGACGTCGTTGTGGACGTGGAACACCTGCCCGTCGCGGAGGAGCTCGCGCCGGATCGCCAGCACGACCTGCGCCTCGTCGAACGGCTGGACGACGGTCACGACGGGCTGGCGGTCCTCCGGCGGCGTCTCGATGACCGAGAGGTCCCGGATGCCGGACAGCGCCATCTCGAGCGTCCGCGGGATCGGCGTGGCCGACATCGTCAGCACGTCGACGCTGGCGCGCAGCTGCTTCAGCCGCTCCTTGTGCCGCACGCCGAACCGCTGCTCCTCGTCGACGACGACGAGGCCGAGGTCCCGGAACGTCACGCTCGGGGCGAGCAGCGCATGGGTCCCGATCACGACGTCGACCGTGCCGTCCGCCACGCCGGCGAGGACCCGGCGGCGCTCGGCGTCGGGGACGAACCGGCTGTGCACGCCGATGTCGACGGGGAACCCGGCGAACCGCTCACGGAACGTCTCGGCGTGCTGCTGGGCCAGGATCGTCGTCGGGACGAGCACGGCGACCTGGGCCCCGTCGAACACGGCCTTCGCGGCGGCACGGACGGCGACCTCGGTCTTCCCGAACCCGACGTCCCCGGCGAGGAGCCGGTCCATGGGGAGCGGCGCCTCCATGTCGCGCTTCACCTCCTCGACGACGGTCAGCTGGTCGGGCGTCTCGACGTGCTGGAACGCGTCCTCCAGCTCGGACTGGAGCTCGCCGTCGGGGGCGAAGGCCCGACCGGGGGCGTGGAGCCGCGCGTGGTACAGCCGGATGAGGTCGGCCGCGAGCTCCTTCGCCGCGCCGCGGGCCCGCTCCCGCGCGCGCTCCCACTGCGCCCCGCCCATGCGCATCACGGTCGGCTCGTCGCCGCCGCGGTACCGGGTCAGCGCGTCGACCTGGTCGGAGGGGACGAACAGCGTGTCCCCCCCGGCGTACTCGACGACGACGAAGTCGCGCCGGGCGACGCGGCCGTCGAGGCCCTGGACCTCGCGCGTCACCATCCCGCGGAACCGCCCGACCCCGTGCGTGCGGTGGACGACGGCCTCGCCGTCGGTCAGCGCCGCGACGGCGTCGGCGGCCCGCTGCCGCGACCCGATGCGGCGCCCGGCCCGGCGACGGCGCGGACCGAACACGTCGACGCCGGCCAGGAGGGCCAGGCCGAGGGCCGGTGCGTCGACCCCGGCCCGGAGCGTCGAGACGACGACCTCCACGCGGCCCGGCTCCGGTCGGGGCGGCAGCACCGGGTGGACGGTGGCCGGGACGCCCTCGGCGGCCAGCACGTCGGCGACGCGGCGGGCCGGGCCGTCCGCGTCGACCGAGACCACGACCCGGACCCCGTCGGCCAGGAGCGTGCGCGTCCGGGTCGCCAGCGCCGCGACGTCGCCGCGCAGCGAGTCCCACCCGGTCCCGGGCAGCGGTGCGGCGCCGGCGTGCGGCAGGGCCGAGACGCGGACGACGTCACCGCCGCGGGCCGCGACCCGGTCGACCAGGGCGGCCGGCGCGGCGTACCCGACGGGTGCGCCGACCGGCCCGAGGTCCCAGGTCGCCTCGGCCAGCGTCTCGGCGTCGTGCGCGACGGCCCGGGCCCGCTCCTCGCCGCGGGTCGGCTCGACCAGCAGCAGTCCGGCCCCACGGGGCAGCAGGTCGGCCAGCAGGACCGCGTCGCCCCGGAGCGCCAGCGCCAGGGACTCGGCCCCCTCGGCGGTCCGGCCCTCCGCCAGCGCGGCCAGGGCCTCGGCGTGGGCCGGGGCGGCGCGGGCCACCTCGGCGGCCCGGGCCGCGAGCCCGTCGTCCAGGACCAGCTCGCGGGCCGGATCGACGACGACCGCGTCGACGGGGCCGGTCGAGCGCTGGTCCCCGACCCCGAACGCCCGGAGGGACTCGAGCTCGTCGCCGAACCACTCCATCCGGACCGCGGCGTCGGCCGCGGCGGGGAACACGTCGACGATGCCGCCGCGCACGGCGAACTGCCCCCGCTCCTCGACCTGCGGTGTCCGCTCGTACCCGAGCGCGGCCAGCGCGGTCAGGGCCGCGTCGAACCCGGTCGTGCCGGCGCGCAGGCGGAGCGGCCGGCGCGCCGCGACGCGGGGGTCCATCGGCTGCAGCGCCGCCCGGACCGGGGCGACGACCGCGAGCAGCGGCGACGGATGCTCCTCGGGGTGCGCCAGCCGGTTGACGACGGCGAGGCGACGGCCGACCGTCTCGGCGCGGGGCGAGAGCCGTTCGGCGGGCAGGGTCTCCCACGGCGGGAACACGGCGAGGCGGTCGGGCCCGAGCACGGCCCCGAGGGCGTCGGCGAACGTCCCGGCGTCCGCCGAACGGGGGACGACCACGAGGAGCGGCGCGGCCCGCTCGGCGAGGAGGGCCGCGACCAGCGGCTGGAGCGCCCCGGCGGCGACGACGTCGCCGGCGAGCTCGTCCTCCCACGCGGTCCGGGCCGGCCGGAGCGCCGCGGCGAGCGGCCCGACCGCCAGTCCGGGGTCGAGGACGTCGTCGGGGTCGACCGGAGGCGCCCCGCCGCTCACCTGGGCTTCGGGCGACCCCGTCGGGCGGCCGTCGGGTCGACCCCACCGGGGATCGGGAGGCTCCGGGTCAGCGGCTTCAGGCGGCGCTCGAGCTTCGCGACGTCCCGCCGCTTCACCGTGCGGGGCAGGCGCGTCAGGTGGCGCTGCAGCCGGGGCAGCGGGACGGCGCCGTCCCCGTCGCCGACGACGACCGTGGTGATGGCGGCGTCCGCGACCGCCTTCGCGAGGCGCTTCCGCTCCTGCGCCAGCATGCCGCGGACGCGCTGCTCGGCGCCCTCACCGACGAGGACGACGCCCGGCGGACCGACCGCGCGGTGGACCAGGTCCTGCTTGGCGGTGACGCCGACGGCCGGCGTGACGAACCACGGGCCGCGGAGCTGCTGGAGCACGGCGGCGGCCGCGCCCGGCCGGCCCTCGAGCATGCGGTACGAGGCGCGCCGGGCCCGGAGGTTGAACGTCACGAGCCCCGCGAGCAGCCCGGTGAGCACCGCGAGCGGGACGGCGAGCCAGACCGACGTGACGAGCCCGAGGCCCGTGCCGGCGGCGGCGCCGAGCACGGCCGCGACGAGGACCCACCGTCCGAGCGCGGGATCGACGCCACGGACCTGACCCCAGACCTGGCGCAGGGTCGCGATCCGCTCGCGCGCACGACCGATGAGGCGACGCATCGTCACTCCGCTCCCGTGGCGGACCAGCCGTGCCACCGGTTCTGGGTCGCCTCGAGGCCATCGGCCACGAGGGAGGCGACGACGTCGCCGACCTCGGCGAGGACGGTAGCGACGGTGGCGCGCTCGTCGGCGCCGAAGGCCCGGAGCACGTGCTGCGCCGCCGCCGTCGAGCCCGGCGGGCGACCGACGCCGATCCTGACCCGGAGGTACTCACGGGTGCCGAGGACCCGGTCGACGTCGCGGAGCCCGTTGTGGCCGGCGTGCCCCCCGCCGCGCTTCACGCGCAGGGCCCCGAGCGGCAGATCGAGGTCGTCGTGGAGGACGACGAGACGCTCCGGAGGGACGCGGTACCAGCCGGCGGTCCGGCCGACCGGCCCGCCCGAGGTGTTCATGTACCCCTCGGGGACGGCCAGCACGACCGGTGCGCCCCCGAGTCGGACCTCGGCCGTGCGGGACCCGGACCGGCGGTTCCGCGCCAGCGACGTCCCGGCCGCGGCGGCCATGGCCTCGACGGCCTCGGCCCCGACGTTGTGACGCGTGCCGGCGTACTCGGGGGGCGGGTTGCCGAGTCCGGCGACCAGCCACCGCCCGCCGGTCACGCCGGCGCCGCGCCGTCCGCCTCGGCCGAGGCCGCGGCCTCGCCCTCGGCCGCCGCGGCCGGGGCCGCGGCCTCGGCCGAGACCGCCGGCGCGTTGATCGTGACGACGACGCGGTCGGCGTCGTCGGCGATCTCGGCCCCGGCCGGCAGCAGCGCGACCAGGTCGCCCAGCCGCTTCACGTCGCCGATGCCCATCCCGGCGACGGAGAGCTCGAGGAAGTCCGGGGTGTCCAGCGGCCGGACCATGATCGGGACGACGTGGCGGACGTGGTTGAGGTAGCCGCCGTCGCGCTCGAGCCGGTCCTCGTCGACGAGGTGCACCGGGACCTCGACCTCGATCAGCGCGTCGGCGTCGACCGCGACCAGGTCGAGGTGGATGAAGTGCCCCTTCACCGGGTGCCGCTGGAGGTCGCGGAGGACGGTCAGGACCGGCGCACCGCCGTCGACCTCGAGCGCGACCAGGGCGTTCAGCCCGGCCGGCCCGCGGATCGCCTGCGACAGCTCGCGGGCGTCGAGGCTGACCGCCGTCGGCGTCACGCCGACGCCGTACAGCGAGGCGGGGACGCGGCCGGCGCGACGCAGGCGGCCGGCGTCGGCCTTCCCGGGACGGTCGCGGCGGGCGGCGGAGAGACGGACCTGGGTCGACACGGTGATGCTCCTGCGGCGGAGGGCCCCGGCGTGGGTCGGTCACCGTGGGTGGCGAGGTGTCACGCGGGGTCCCGGACCGCGGACGCGCGCCGACGGACGGCGCGCGCGGGGCGGTGCGGGGGGACGGAGCCTACTCGCGCGCCGGGGGACCGGCGACCCCCGTCCGGACGGGCGGGGTCCCGCGCCGGGCGGACCGGCTCAGACGTTCTCGCCGCGGAAGATCTCCGAGACGGACTCGTCCTCGAACACGGCCCGCAGCGCCGAGGCCAGGATCGGGGCGATGGAGAGCACGACCAGCTTCCCGTCCATCCCGATGTCCTCGGGGACCGGGATCGTGTTGGTGACCACGACCCGCTCGATGACGCTGTTCTCGAGGCGCTCGACGGCCGGGCCGCTGAACAGGGGGTGCGTCGCGCAGGCGATCACCCGGGTCGCGCCCCGCTCCTTCAGCAGGCTCGCGGCCCCGACGATCGTGCCGGCGGTGTCGATCATGTCGTCGATCAGCACCGCCTCGCGCCCGTCGACGTCACCGATGACGTCGAGGGTCTCGGCGACGTTGTGCAGCGTCGGGTCGCGCCGCTTGTGGAGGATCGCGATCGGCGCCCCGAGGTGGCCGGCGAACTTCTCGGTGAGGCGGACCCGGCCGGCGTCCGGCGAGACGATGACGCGCTTCGCGGGGTCCGTGTTCTCGGTGATCCACTGCTCGAGCAGCGGCAGGGCGGTGAGGTGGTCGAACGGGTTGTGGAAGAACCCCTGGATCTGCCCCGTGTGCAGGTCCACCGACATGATGCGGTCGACGCCGACCGCCTCGTACAGGTCGGCGACCATCCGGGCGGCGATCGCCTCGCGGGACCGCGCCTTCTTGTCCGACCGCGAGTAGCCGTAGTACGGGATCACGGCGACGGTCCGCTTCGCCGAGGCGCGCTTCAGCGCGTCGAGCATGACCAGCTGCTCGAGGATGAAGTCGTTGATGCTCATCCCGTCCGGCGCCGAGAGGTGCGACTGCAGGACGAAGACGTCGGCGCCGCGGACGGACTCGGCGAACCGCGCGTACAGCTCGCCGTTCGCGAACCGCGACAGCTGGACCTCGCCGACCCGCATGCCGAGATGGTCGGCGACCTCCCGGGCGAGCTCGGGATACGACGACCCCGAGAACAGCATCATGCGCTTGCGGGTCACGAGCTCCACGGCGATCCCGCTCCCCGTCGGCGGCGTGGCGGACCCTAGCGCGTCACCCGAGCCGGCCCCGGGCGCGGCCCTCCTTGACGACCTGACGGGCCCTCCCGATCGCCAGCGCCTCGGCCGGGACGTCGTCGGTGATGGTCGAGCCGGCCGCGACGTACGCCCCGGGGCCGACCTCGACGGGGGCGACCAGCATCGTCCCGCACCCGACGAACGCGCCCTCGCCGACGACGGTCCGGTGCTTCTCGCGCCCGTCGTAGTTCACGGTCACGACGCCGCAGGCGACGTTCGCCCCGGCGCCGACGTCCGCGTCCCCGACGTACGCGAGGTGCGGGACCTTCGCGCCGGCGCCGACGGTCGCGTTCTTGGTCTGGACGAACGCCCCGACCCGGGCGCCGACCTCGAGCACCGTGCCGGGCCGGAGGTGCGCGAACGGTCCGACCTCGACGTCGGCGCCGATCCGGGCCCGATCGGCCCGGGTCGAGTGGACGTGAGCGCCCTCCCCGACCTCGCAGTCGGTCAGGTGGGTGTTCGGTCCGACCACCGCGCCGGCGGCGACGCGCGTCGCCCCCTCGAGGATCGTGCCCGGCAGCAGCGTCGCGTCGGCCGCGACCGCGACGTCCACGTCGACGTAGGTGTGCGCCGGGTCGACGACGCCGACGCCGTCGCGCATCAGCGCCCGGAGGTGGCGGCGGCGGAGCTCGACGCCGGCGTCGGCCAGCTGGGCGCGGTCGTTGACACCGGCGACCTCGGCCATGTCGACGACGTGGGCGACCGCGTCGCCGGCCGCCGCCAGCGGCCCGACCACGTCGGTGAGGTACCGCTCCCCCTGCGCGTTGTCGGTGCCGAGCGCCGCGACGACGGGGGTGAGCTCGGCGCGATCGAAGACGTACATGCCGACGTTCGCCTCGCGGAGGGCCCGCTGCTCGGGCGTCGCGTCCCGCTCCTCGACGACGCCGGTGATGGTGCCGTCCGCGTCCCGGAGGACACGGCCGTAGCCGAAGGCGTCCTCGGGCACCGCGACGAGCAGGCCCATCCGCCGGCCCGCCCCGGCCTCGAGGAGGCCGGCCAGCGTCGGACCCGTCAGCAGCGGCGTGTCGCCGGGCACGACCATCACGCGCGCGACCTCCGGCGGGAGCGCCGCCAGGGCGACGTCGACGGCGTCGCCGGTGCCGCGCGGCTCGGGCTGGACCACCGTGGTCACCGGGACGGGCAGCCGGTCCGCCAGCGCCGCGACCTCGTCGGCGACGCCGTCGGGCCCGGGGCCGACGACGACGAGGATCCGGTCGACCCCGGCGGCCCCGACCGCGGCCAGGACGTGGCCGAGCAGCGTCCGCCCGGCGGCGCGGTGCAGCACCTTCGGCAGGGCCGAGCGGAACCGCGTCCCGCGCCCGGCGGCCAGCACGACCGCGGCGGTGGTGTCGTGGGCGGCCATGCGCTCCCCCGTCCGGGCCCGGCGGGCCCCCGGGGCACCGTAGCCAGCGGTCCGTGCCCGGGACCCGGCCGCGGGCCCCACGGGGATGCGGCCGGCGCCGGCCGCGGCGACGCTGGGGGGCAGGGGGTCGAACCCTGGACTCCGACTCCAAAGGTCGGCGTGTTGCCGGTTACACCACCCCCCACCGGGCCCCGTCGGTGCGGCCGCGGCCGCCCGCCGGGGTCCGCGGCGAGGGTAGGCCCGCGGCCGTCGAGGCCCGCGGGCGTAGCCCCGGGACCGGGGCCCGGGTCAGCCCTCGGTCACGACCTCGGGACCACCGGCCGGCGCGGTGACGACCTCGACGCGCGCGAACAGGTCCGCGACCCGGTCGGCGAGGGCACGGGCGTGCGCGGCGTCCGCGGCCAGTCCGAGCAGCGTCGGACCCGATCCGCTGACGAGCGCCACGATCGCGCCGGCGTCCTGCAGCGCGTCGCGCCGCTCGCGGAGGTCGGGCCGCAGGGCGAACGCCGCCGGCTCGAGGTCGTTGCGCACCGCGGCCCCGAGGGCCTCGACGTCGCCGGTCCGCAGCGCCTGGAGCATCCGGTCGGGGTCGGCGGCGGCCGGCGCCGGCAGCCCGTCGAACGCCCGGTAGACGTCGGCCGTGCCGAGCGCGCCGGCGTCGACGCCGACGACCCAGTGGGTCGTCCCGCGCGCCAGGGCCGGTGCGACGTCGGTGCCGGTCCCGCGGGCCAGCGCGGTCCCACCGCCGACGCAGAACGGGACGTCGGATCCGACGTCGGCGGCGAGGCGGCGCAGGCGCTCGGGACCGAGGTCCGTCCCCCAGACCCGGTCCAGCCCGACGAGCGCGGCCGCGGCGTCGGCCGAGCCGCCGGCCATGCCGGCCGCCACCGGGATCCGTTTCGTCAGGTGGAGCCGCGTCGTCGGTCCGCCGTCGTCGGCGTCACCGCCCATCCCGACCTCGCGCATCAGACGACGGCCGGCGACGAGCACCAGGTTGTCGTCGCCCAGCGGCACGTCGCCGTCGCCGACCCCGTCGGCGGTCAGGACCAGCCCCATCCGTCGCCGCGCGGTGGGGTGGAGGGCCTGGCCGTCGTCGCACCGCACGCGGAGCGTGTCGTGCAGCGACACCGTCTGGAGCACGGTCACGAGGTCGTGGTAGCCGTCGGGACGCCGGGGCCCGACGGCGAGGTGGAGGTTGATCTTGGCCGGCACGCGGACGCGGAGGCGTACCGACCCGTCCCCCGCCACCCGTGCCTCCGCCGTCGGCCCCCGCCCCGCCGGGCAGCGTAGGCCCGGGCCGGACGCGGCCCGACGGGCCGTCAGCGTCCTGTGGACGACGGGTCGAGCGCGGGTCCGAGGGCGTCGGCCAGGGCGAGCAGCGCGCCCGGGCCCAGCCGCTCGGCCCGCTCCCCCGGGTCGGTCCCGGTCGCGCCGAGCGCAGCGGCGACGGCTGCGCCGTCCAGCGGTGCCAGCGCGTTGCGCAGCGTCTTGCGCCGTGCGGCGAAGCCCAGCTCGACCAGCCGCGACAGCCGGGCGTACCGGAGGGCGTCGGGCGCGTCGGCCCGTCGGACCAGCCGGACCATCGCGCTGTCGACGTTGGGCACGGGCAGGAAGACGCGGCGCGGGATCGCCAGCGCGACGCGGACCTCGGCGAGGGTCTGCAGCCGCACGCTGACCCCGCCGTAGGCCGGCGTGCCCGGCGCGGCGGCCCACCGCTCCCCGACCTCCCGCTGGACCATCACGAAGGCGTCGGTGAACGCCCCCGTGGCCATCGCGGTCACGACGACCGCGGTCGCGACCCCGTACGGCAGGTTCGCGACCAGCCGGGCCGGTCCACCGCCGACGAGGGCCGCGAGGTCGACGTCCAGCGCGTCGGCGTGGTGCAGCTCGACGTTCGCGAGTCCGGCCAGGACCTCGCCCAGCACCGTGACGAACCCGGCGTCGAGCTCGACCGCGACCAGCCGGCGCACGGCCGGCGCCAGCGCCAGCGTCAGCGACCCCAGCCCCGGTCCGACCTCGAGGACGACGTCGTCCGGGCGCAGGCCCGCGGCCGCGACGATGCGCCGGACCGTGTTGGGATCGACGAGGAGGTTCTGGCCGTCCCGGCGGCGCATGGCCAGCCCGTGCCGGTCGATGAGCGCCCGGGCGGCCGTCGGGGTCAGCAGCGCCGGCGCCCCCATGCTCAGCGCAGTCCCAGCCGCAGCGAGCAGGCCGGCCAGGCCCCCCAGCCCTGCACGGCGAGGACCCGCTCGGCGACGAGGATCTGCTGCTCCCGCGTGGCCTCGGAGGGCAGGTCGGGCAGCCCCGCCGGCCGGAACTCGTCCCAGGTCCGCGGGTCGAACTGCAGGCCGCCGAAGTACGAGAGGGTCTCGTCGACCTTCCGCACGACGTCCCACCGACCCGTGGACTCGCACCACGCCAGCTCGTCCCAGACGTCGGGCCGGCGGACGGGCCGGCTCCCGACGCGCTCGACGCGGGACTCGGCGGCGACGAGGACCTCGCGGGCGAGGACCTCGCGGGCGACCTCGACGCCGTCGTGGAGGACGATCCGGACGCGGTGCAGCGCCTCCCCGTCCCGCCCCCGGGCCAGCACCCGGACGGCGCCCTCGTACAGCTCGTGGGTCCGGGCGCGCACGACCGGGCGCGGGACGGTGACGCGCTCCTCCCGCTCGACCACCTCGCGGCGGTGGACGGCGATCGCCTCGCCCGTGACGAGGGGTGCGTCGGGGGCGGGGAGCACGACGTGGTCGGGCGCGAGGTCGACGCCGAGGTCGGCGAGCACGCCGGCCGGTGTCGTGGCCGGGCTCCACCCGATGAGGGTCACGCCCTCGACGACGGCGCTGACCGGCCGCGGGAGGGTGACGCGGACGACGTCGCCGTCGGTCAGGACCGCGTCACGGGTCCGGACGGTCTCGGCGAGGCGCCGCTCCCCCGGACTCAGGCCGGCCGCGCGGAGCGCCCCGGCCACCGTCGCGTCCGACGTCCGGACGGCGCGACCGTCCCGGCCGTTCACGACGACGGTGAGGTCGACGGCCCGGGCGACGGCGACGCCGTCGACGGCCGGCGCGTCGGGGGCGGGGAGGACGCGGTCGTCGGGGTCGGTCCGGACCCCGGCCGCGGCCAGCAGGTCACCCGCGGTCGGGGCGTGGCTGCGCACGACGACGGTCCGCCCGTCGACCGCCACGGGCAGGGCGGGCGGGGCGGCGAGCGGCGGGAGCAGCGCGGCGGCGAGGACGAGGAGGACGAGCGGAGCCCGGCGGAGGTGCGGGAGGGGGCCGGGACGGTCCTGCGGCGCCGCGGCGGACGCGGTCGACGGCATGGCCCGAGGGTACGAACGGGGGGTCCGCCCCCGCCGGAGGCGACCCCGTCCGGTGGACCGCCCGGCCGGGCGGCCGCCCGGGCCCGGAACGGCCCGGATCGGCGTCCCTGGGGCCTCCAGGGCCGGTCCGCCGCCTCAGGCGCCGGCGCCGGGCAGCGCGCGCCGGGCGTTCGCCAGCACCGCCGCGGCCAGGGCGGCGGGGTCCTCCCCGCGCACGTCGGCCAGCCGGGCCAGGGTCAGCACGACGTACGAGGGGTCGTTCGGCGTCCCGCGGTGGGGGTGCGGGGTCAGGAACGGGGTGTCGGTCTCGGTCAGGAGCAGCCCGGTCGGGACGAGGGCCGCGACCTCACGCAGCGCCGCGGCGTTCGTGAACGTCACGTTCCCGGCGAACGAGTGGAACCAGCCGTTCG
>Ga0075480_10001189_pt1 | contig 16332 bp, 11 predicted proteins | sample DEB08_DNA_7_FD_81590 | JGI IMG/M metagenome (GOLD analysis project Ga0075480, IMG submission 81590) | Aqueous microbial communities from the Delaware River and Bay under freshwater to marine salinity gradient to study organic matter... | ecosystem: Environmental > Aquatic > Marine > Coastal ... | reverse complement strand
GGAGGACCTGTCCTTTTCGGGATCGGCTCGATAAAACACGGCTTAAACGACACCGGGCAACACGAAGGTCCGTCACGAAGAGGCAGCCGAGGTATGGGCCTGCCGCTGGGAAGCCGTTACCAGGGCATGAACCATGCGGTCCCTGCCTGCCATGTCCTGACGCACCACCACGTCGCGGAAACCCGCCTCCTCAAAAAGGTGGGCTACGGCGCTTCCTGCATCCGCATGGATTTCAACAAGGAGATGCCCTCCACTGCGCAGAAGCCGTGGGGCCTGTCGGGTAAGTACCCGGTAGAAATAGAGTGGATCCGGCTCTGAAAACAGGGCCATACCGGGTTCGAAAGAGCGAACCTCCGGCTCGAGCGTCGCCTCCTCGGATCGGGGAATGTAGGGTGGATTCGACACCAGGACCGAGGCCTCGCTTCCTACGAGGTCGTTCAGACGTGGGTCTGCCATATCTGCTTCCACCCAGGAGACGCGTGCCCCCAACTGCACAGCGTTCCGGCGGGTGACGTCCAACGCAGCCGCGGACAGATCGACGCCCGTGCACGCCACCCCCTTCCGCTCGAGGGCCACGGACACAGGAATGCACCCGGAGCCGGTCCCGAGGTCTACGAGACCGCCGGTCAACTCCGATGCTGGCCATTCCAGTATCCACTCCACCAATTCCTCGGTCTCGGGCCGGGGAATGAGCACGTCGGGCGTTACGAAAAAGCTCCGTCCGTAGAATGCCGCCGTGCCCGTGATGTACTGCAGGGGCTCCCGGGCACAGCGACGCGCAACCATGGTCGAGAGACGTTCCCGTTCAGTAGCGGAGAGCGGCTCATCCGGCTTCATGATCAGGTCCAATCGGGATCGACCCGTCACGTGCAGGAGAAGCCATTCCGCTTCGCGCTGAGCATTCGCGATACCGCATGCCGCCATTTCTCGGGCTGCCTGATCACGTATTGCCGCGATACCCTGATCCACATTCCTGCACATGAACTGATCCTCGTAGTATATTGGGCACCTCAAACGAGTCGCGCCATCGACCGATCCACCCGGCTTCGCCCAAGGGCAGCCGGGCCTTTTTTGATCGTATCATGTAAGCGTTTACATACCCCGCCCTGTTGCGGGAAGACCGGAAGATCGCCATGATTTCCGGATAAACCATAGACCTCCTCATCCTGCTTCCCAGGCCAATCATGACCCCCCAGGACCAACTGAACGAACTCAGCAAGAATCTGTGGTGGAGCTGGAATCCCGACGCTCTCACCCTTTTCACCCGTCTGAACCGCCACGCCTTCCAGTCGCACCGTAATAATCCCGTTGTCGCCCTGAAGTACGCGAAAAAGGATGCATTGGAAGACCCCTACGTCATTGAACAGGTGGATTCCGTCTATCGCAAGTTCCGTCGCTACATGGAAGAGCCCGGTGGACAGGAGGATGGACCGCGGGTCTCGTACTTCTGCATGGAATACGGCCTGCACGAGAGTATGCCCCTGTATTCGGGAGGCTTGGGTATCCTGGCCGGCGATCACGTCAAGGCAGCCTCTGATGTGGGTCTACCTTTTACGGCCGTCGGCTTGTTCATCCGCGAGGGGTACTTCAGACAGTACTTCGATGACAAAGGTCATCAGCACGATGACTACCCGGCCATTGACGTTACCGATCACCCGGTGGATCTGGTAACGGACGAAGAGGGCAACGCCATCGTTGTGACCGTGCATTCGGGAGATGAGCCGGTGCGCATCCGGGCCTTTCGCATGCAGGTCGGCAAATCCACGCTGTATCTGTTGGATACGGACTTCTCGGACAACCCGTACTGGATCCGCTTCCTGACTCGACGGCTCTACCAGGGCGACCGGATCACGCGCATCCAGCAGGAAATCATCCTGGGGATCGGTGGCCTGCGCATGCTGCGCGCGCTGGGCGTGGAGACCGATGTCTACCACATGAACGAGGGGCACTGTGCGTTCCTCACGCTCGAGCTGCTCAAGGAGGAGTTGCAGAAAGGTCGTCTCTGGGGGCAGGCCTGCGAAGAAGTGCGCAGGAATTGCGTGTTCACGACCCACACGCCAGTGCCTGCCGGCCATGATCGTTTCGCCCCCGACCAGTTCAACTGGGCCATGTCCACCATGCGCCAGGAGTTGGGCGTGGACGAAACCACGCTCCTGAGCCTGGGACGGGTGGATGAGAACGATGCCGCCGAAGAGTTCACCATGACCATCCTGGGGCTCAAACTGGCCCGTGCTGCCAATGGGGTATCCAAACTCAATGGCGAAGTGGCGCGTCGGCAGTGGCATCACCTGTATCCGGACCGTCCCGTGGAGGAGGTGCCCATTTCCCATGTCACCAACGGAATTCATCTTCCCACATGGGCCTCTCCCGCCTCGCGTACCTTTTTGAGGGTCAACCTTGGGTCGTGGACCAACGATCGGGAAAAGCAGTCCACGTGGGACAAGATTGATCAGGTATCGGACGCCGCCATCTGGGAGTACCGTCGGAAGCTGCGCCAGAACCTCATTGATTTTGTGGCCAGGGAGGTAGCTCACCAAACCTTGCCACAGGAAAGCTTGCTCAACCCCCGCGCCCTCACCATCGGATTCGCACGGCGGTTTGCTACCTACAAGCGCGCCCCGCTGCTTTTCTCGGATGTAGAGCGGGTGGCCGATCTCTTCTGCAAGCACGAGCGCAATATCCAGGTCATCTATGCCGGGAAGGCCCACCCGAAGGACGAAGGTGGACAGGCGTTCATCCGCCAGATCTACGAGCTCTCCCAACGCCCCGAATTCAAGGGCCGACTGATTTTCCTGGAGAACTACAACATGGAAATCGGTCGTATGCTCGTCTCCGGATGTGATGTCTGGCTCAACAACCCGAGGCGGCCGTACGAAGCTTCAGGGACCAGTGGTCAGAAAATTGCGCTGCATGGTGGGCTGAACCTGTCCATCCTTGACGGGTGGTGGCCGGAAGGATACGATGGCACCAATGGGTGGGCTATTGGAAATGAGGCCTCCCACGAGATCAAGAACCCGGAAATCCAGGACGCCGAAGATGCCGAATACCTGTACTCCGTGCTCGAACAGCAGGTACTTCCGATGTTCAACAACCGCGGACAGGACGGTCTTCCCCATGAGTGGATCAAGATGATCCGTTCATCGATCCGTTCCCTGACCTACCAGTTCAGTGCGCACCGGATGATCCTCGATTACGTCAATCAACTCTATCACGCACCGGTCGACGAACTCGCCTGAGCAGGCGCTTACCCATTCCGATCCCTGCCCTGACCGGGCAGCCTGCTTCGGGCATGCAGGGCCACGAAAAGAAAGCCGGAAAATGCCGCTATGCCGGCCATGAGGGCCTGTTCATCCACGATGAACAGGCCCTCCATGATCAAGGCGATCAGTCCGAAAACCAAGGCAAAGGCGGCACCGAAGGACAGTGCCATGGTCAGCATCAGCGGCCAGGAGGAGAGTATGCGCTCATCGAGCTCCCGCATGCTATACGAGCAGTCCGGCAACGAGGAAGGCCACGACGGAGAATCCAGCCAGCATCAGGGCATAGGGCAGCTGCGTGTTGATATGGTCTACATGATCCGAGGCGGCGGACATCGAGGCAATAAGCGACGTATCCGAGAGCGGCGATGCATGATCTCCGAAGACGCCTCCGGCCAGCACGGCGCCGAGCATGAGGGGCATGGATATACCCAGTCCCTCAGCCAGCGGCAGGGCGATGGGAATGAGGATGGCAAAGCCGGTCCAGGATGAGCCCAGCGTGAACGAGACGAAGGCACCCACCAGAAAAATGACGGACGGAAGCCACCAGGTTGGCCAGCCTGTGCCGACCACGCTGATGATGTAGGGGCCCATCTCCAGGGCGCGTGATACCTGTCCGAGGGCGAATGCCAACGCCACGAGGGTAACCATCCCGATAAGCCCGCCTGATCCCTTGAGCACGAGAGCCATGGATTCGGTAGGCTTCATGAGCGCCTTGCCATTCGTTCCGGAGCCGGGCAGAGCGTACATGATCATGGCCGACCCGATGGCTGCAATGACAGCCCAGAGGACCGACGTGGAACCACTGCCCTGCATGATGGCACCATCTCCTGTCACGTACAATCCGAAGAAAATCATGGCGACCATCACCAGGATGGGAATCATCAGGTGCCGCGCCTTTTCGGCCGAATCCGCTACCGGGGCCAACTCTACGATCTCCTCGGCCACGAGCGGAACGGCGCCCTCCCGAAGCACGGCGCCCGTGGCCTCGGCGCGTTCCTCTGCCCGTTTCATGGAGCCGAAGCGCCATCCGGTAAGGGCAAACACGAGTCCGGCTACGATGGCGAACAAGGCGTAGAAATTGAAGGCCACGGCGCCAGCAAGCAGCCCTACGGCCCCTTCCGACACGCCCTGAGCGGCCAACAATCCCAGCACGAAAGCGCCCCATCCATTCAGCGGAATGGACATACAGACGGGAGCACTGGTGGTGTCGCAATAAAAGGCCAGCTTCTCCCGCGGAATCTTCAGTTTGTCGAAGAGCGGTCGGTTGATGGCGCCCGTAATCAGGCAGGTAATGCTGGACTCAACAAAGATGACCATGCCCGTGGCCCATGCAAGGAGCTCGGCGCCCCGCCGCGTCTGGCCCCAGCCTTGCCGGGAGGCCCATTCAATGAAACCATTGACCCCGCCACTGGCCTGAACGAGGGCAATCAGCCCCCCGACCAGAAGACTGAAGAGCAGGATGCGCACATTGCTGGGGTCAGCAAAGACAGCCACCAGCTGGTCAATCAGTTCGCGCAGCCCGAGAATGGGGTTGCCGCCGACCAGGATGGTCGTACCCAGCCACAGGCCCGCCAACAACGAGAGATAGACCTCCTTGGTCCAAAGGGCCAGCACGATGGCCAGGATGGGGGGCAGCAGAACAATCCACTCCATGGTCAGGAATCCGGGTCAGGGTGAAGGACAGCGAACCCGAATCTACGCGAAACGACCGATACGTGGGAGTATCGGGCAGGATTGATGTCCGCTTCAAGTTCCAGCTAAAACGGGTCTGTCGTCGGATTGAACATTGGCATAGAAGTGGCGTTAAGCCGTACATTGTCTGTTTATTCCCTCCTCACCTTCTGCCTGTCTTGCCAATGCCCCACGAGCGCACCTATATCTTCGACAACGAATCCTGTTCGTTCGTCGAGATAAAGACGTCCCCACGGGAGCGGATACTGAAGGCGGCATGGCTGGGTGCTGCGGCCCTTCTCTTGGCCGTGGCAGCCACGTTGGGCCTGGACCGTTTGGCCGAGACGCCCGAGGAGCTGGCCCTGCGCGATGAAAACAAAGCGCTCCAGCAACAGCTTGAATCGGTCAACCGCCGACTCGATGACGTGACGGAGGACCTGCTGGCCATCCGGGAGACGGACGATGAGCTCTACCGCGTGTTGCTCAACGCCCAAGGTATTTCGGACGACATGGCACAGGTCGGTATTGGAGGCTCCAACCCATATCCGGAGTTCAGCCGATACAGTGCGTCAGCCTCGGATGTACTGACGAGCAACGCGGAGAAGATCGACCGCCTCGAGCGCCTACTGATGCTGCAAAGCTCATCGTATCGTGAGCTTACCGAATTGGCCGAAGAGCACGAAGAGCAGCTGCAGCAAATGCCAGCCATCCAACCGGTGAACGGGCGCATCACATCTGGTTTCGGAATCCGGTTCCATCCGGTGCTGAAGGTGCGTCGCATGCATCCCGGATTGGATTTCCACGCTCCCGTCGGAACGCCCATCTACGCCACAGGAGACGGCGTGGTGAAGGAGGCCAAGGTGGGTGGTGGACTGGGACGGTACGTGAAAATCCTTCACGAGACCGCCGGCTACGTAACCGTTTTCGCCCACATGTCGAAGATTGAACCAGGTATCCGCGCCGGCAAACCGATCAAGCGGGGCGACGTGATCGGTTACAGTGGCAACACGGGGCTTTCCGAGGCGCCGCACCTGCACTACGAGGTCCGTGATCTCGAGGATAACCATCTCAACCCGTTACACTTCCTGGCTCCGTCCATGACACCAGCGGAATACGAGCGCCTGTTACGGGAAGCCGAGCAAACGACACTCATCTTCGATTGAGCCCTGCGCGGGTGGTTTACAGTGGTCCCGGCACGAATGCCTTCGCCCCTTGTGACACCTTGCATCTTTGCAGGGCAGAACCTATTGTCCGACCAACGGGCAACGACTAATCCAATTCTTGTTCCATGTACTGGACCCTCGACCTGGCATCCCACCTCGAAGATGCACCTTGGCCTGCCACGCGGCTGGAGCTGATAGACTATGCAGAACGCACCGGCGCACCCTACGAGGTGGTGGAAAACCTACAGGCCATGGAGGATGACGGGGAGCCCTACGAAAGTATCGAGGAAGTCTGGCCTGATTTTCCGACCAAGGACGACGACTTTTATTTCGAAGAGGAATAATCATTCGGGCAGGATCTGGCCGACCGTCATCCTGCTTCTGGCATGGTTGCTGAGCGCTGGAAGCGCCCGCAGTCAGCAGGTATCCGTGCCTGATGGTCTGCTCGTCTGGGAGGTTGGGTTTTCTGGCAACACCGCCTTCCCCGATGACGAGCTCGCCCTCTACATAAAGACGCGACGCAATCGTCGTATGGTCGGTGTCCCCGGGTTCACGTGGTGGCGATGGCTCTACCAGTTTGGGGCCGGTCCCCTGGATGGGGGCGCTGTCGGTCGTGTATTCATGCGCATGGGTGAACCTCCAGCCATCCTCGATGGGACCGTGTTGGAGAATGATGCCAATCAGGTCCGGTTGTTTTACCAGCGGGAGGGGTTCCGCACTGCGCGTGTCGAGCCTGTGGTAACACGTCTCTCCATCGGCAACCGCGTGCGAATTGATTTTCAGATCGACGAGGGGCCACCCACGACGATCCGGGAGTTCGGCTATCATGGCATTGACGAACTGCATCCGCAGGAGAAGCAGGAGCTCGTGGAGGCCTCCCTGATCCCATCAGCGGACTCGGAGCAGACTGATACCTTGCGCTGGCAACCGTCCGCCCTTCGGTATTCGGAGCCATTGCTGGTTGAAGAGCGTCAGCGCTTGATTCGCTTCCTGAGGGACCGAGGCTTTGCCGATATCTATCGGGATGCCATACACGCGGTGGTCTACCCCGTGTATGCGGACTCATTCGATGTCACCATGGCCATCGAGTTGGGTTCACGGTACCGGTTCGGGAACGTTCTCGTCGAGGTGACGGGGCCCCAGAGCGAAGTGGCCGAACGGAGGGACTCCACCTGGTTGGCTTCTTCGGAGGCGGGCGAAGAGGGCGGATCGCTGAAGGCCACGTTTTCCTCCGAGGGTCGCCTGGATTTCGATCTGCTGGAGCGGACGCTTCAGTTTCGCCCCGGAGATCAATTCAATCAAAGTCGGGTGCTGGCAACGAAGAGACGGCTGGATGCGACGGGCGTTTTCGGGTTTTCCGATATCCAGGAGGCCACGCCCGATACCTTGGCAGACGGTACCATCAGGTTGGATCATCGCATCCGGTTGCGAACGCGGGTACGCCACCAGATGCGCTTCGAGACCTTCATGCACCAACGAAGCGGTGCGTTGGCTGATTCAGACAATGAATTGGGAATGGGTCTGGGCGTTACCTACGCCAATGTGAACCTGTTTGGTGGTGGGGAGGTGTTGACCTTCAATTCCACCGGCAGCGTCTCGGCAGACATTGCCGGCTTCGGGGGGTTCACCTCGGCACAGTGGGAAAACAGCATCGGGCTCTCCTATCCGTATCTGACCTTTCCCCTGGGCCGGTTTGACAAACTGTACTCGCTCTATGATGCCCGAAGTCAAATCACCCTTTCCCTGTTGGCGGCACGACGCGATGCCCTACGATTGACCTTGCGTGGACGAGGCGGAGCCCGATACCGCTTCGAGCTGCGACATACGGAGAGCCTCGCCTCGATCGTGGACCTCGTGGACTTGAGCGTAACCAATCCGGACACACTGACCGGGTTTCAGGAGATTTTCCTCGATGACATCCTCACTGCGGTAGACGATCCCGTACAGCAGGCCCAGATCATTGAGGACTATACCAGGCCTCAGTTCAACAGTGCGTTGCGCTACACGTTGCGCTCGAACGCCGTAGACCCCTTCCGCCGCGATCGAGGGTATTACCGCGAGGCCTCCATTGAGCTGGGCGGAAACCTGGGGCGATTCCTGGATGGCGTGCTCTTTACACCTGACACTATCGAGGGTACCATCCCGGGGTTTGGTGTGTTCAGCGGCAGCGGGCAAAAAAGGGGGATGATCTACCGCCAATACCTACGTTTTTCAGCCGAAATGCGGCGCTACATGCCACTCTCTGAGCGCGCTACCTTCGCCTGGAAAGCCCTGGTCGGCGTAGCGCATCCGACGGGAGAGGCCGACGTGGTTCCGTTCGACCGACGCTTCTACAGTGGGGGTGCCAATTCCGTTCGCGCCTGGCGCCTCCGGGAACTGGGTCCGGGTGGGGCCCGCTTCACCTCCGAATCCGATTCGCTGGTCCGTGGTGAGGGCGCCAATATCCTCGGTGGTGATATCAAACTGGAGGCCTCCGCTGAGCTGCGGACCATTGTCCTGCAACGGACCCTGAGTGCGGATTGGATCCTGGCCCTTTTTGCCGATGCAGGCAATGTCTGGCTCGGACCGCGCAATCCGGGCGCCGCAGACGGACAATTCCAGTTGGATTCCTTTGTTGGCGACCTCGGTGTCGGGGCCGGTTTCGGTCTGCGATTGGCGTGGGATTATTTGATCGTTCGTCTCGATGCGGCGTACAAGGTTCATGACCCCCGACGGCGAGGTCAGTTCTTCCCGGATCGATTCCGGGATCCCATTCTTCAGTTTGGTATCGGACACACGTTCTGAATGAGCGGTCCTGCCATCCTTCATCCTGAACTCCATTATTCGTGAAAAAAGGTTCCATCCTCACCCTGGACATTGAGAAGTTTGCCGACAAGGGAAAATCCCTGACCCGCCTCGATGGCTACGTGGTATTTGTGCCCGGGGCCGTTCCTGGCGATCGGGTCAAGGCGCGCGTCTACCGCAAACGGAAGAAATTTGCGGAGGCAGCTCTCTTGGAAGTGCTGGACCCCTCCCCGCTGCGTACGGAACCTGCGTGCTCCTATTTCGGCACATGCGGCGGCTGCAAGTGGCAGCACGTGGACTACCAGGCACAGCTTGATGCAAAAACCCAGTCGGTTCGGGAGTCATTCGAACACGCAGGCGGTCGCCCGGATATCACGGTGCATCCGGCACTGGGTGCCCCCCAGCGTTACCATTATCGCAACAAGATGGAGTTCAGCTTCAGCGCGGGCCGCTGGCTGACCCCCGAAGAGATTGCCTCGGGCAAGGAATTCAACACCTCCTTTGCCCTCGGTCTGCACGTACCCGGCAACTTTGCCAAGGTCCTGGATCTGCATGAGTGCCATCTGCAATCGGAGTGGAGTGCGTCCTTCGTCAATGCCGTTCGGACCTTCTGCCTGGACCGGGAATGGACAGCCTGGCACCCTCGCAAGCATACTGGATACTTGCGTCATCTGGTGATCCGAGAGGCTGCCAATACGGACGAGGTCATGGTCAACCTGGTAACAAGTCATCACGATCCAGAGCGAATGGAGGCGATGGCGACATGGCTCAGGGAGACAGCCCCACAGGTAACCACCTTCATCAACACCATCAATTCAGGTGTTGCACAAACGGCTTTCGGAGAGGAGACGATCATCGTTTTCGGTCCCGGCGTAATCCACGACCGAATCGGAGACCATACGTTTGAAATTGCCTCCAATGCGTTTTTCCAGACCAACACTCAGCAGGCGGAGACCTTGTATCGCGTGGCGGCCGAATATGCCGAGTTCACGCCGCAGGACCTGGTATACGATTTGTACTGCGGCGCCGGCACGATTTCCCTGTACGTGGCTCCGAAGGTGAAGCATGTCGTTGGCGTTGAACTGGTCGATGAGGCGGTGCAGAACGCTCGGCGCAATGCCGCGGCCAATGGTATCTCGAACGTAACGTTCGAGACGGGCGACATGATGACACTCTTCGACGCGGAGTTCATCGGGCGACATGGCAAGCCCGACGTCCTGATCGTGGATCCGCCACGAGCGGGTCTGCACCCGAAAGTGGTTCGGCAGATCGGTGAACTGGCCCCTGAGCGATTCATCTACGTCTCCTGCAATCCGCAATCCCAAGCCAAGGACCTCTCCTATCTGACCGATACGTTCGAGGTGGTTCAAGTGCAGCCTGTCGACCTCTTTCCGCACACCCACCACATCGAGTCGGTGGCCCAGCTGCGCCTGCGCAAGGGATGATGGCCGAGACGCATAGCGACTGGGCAGATCGCATCGTTTTCGTAACCGGTGGCACCGGCTTTGTCGGTTCCCACCTGGTCGACGCCCTCTTGGATCGGGGCGCGCGGGTGCGCTGTCTGGTTCGTACGGACCCGAAGTGGCTCACGGACCTTCCCGTGGAGATGATCGAGGGGACGCTTCATGATGAGGATGCCCTGGCCCGTGGGGTGCAGGGAGCAAGCGTGGTGGTGCATATGGCCGGCCGCACCCGCGCGCCCGTACGTGAGGCCTTCATCCGCGACAATGTGGAGGGCACCATCCATCTGATGGAGGCAGTCGCCAAGGCAGGAACGGTGGAGCACACCGTTGTTGCAAGCAGCTTGGCTGCCGTCGGCAGTGGGGGATCAGGCATTGTGGACGAAACCACGCCCCTCAAGCCCGTGAGCGACTATGGCTACTCGAAAGCCCACATGGAGGAGGCGCTGCAGGCATGGTATGATCGCACGCCCGTTACCATCATCCGCCCCCCGGCTGTGTATGGGCCTCGGGAAACCGATATCCTGACCTTTTTCCAGTCCGTGGCGCGCGGTGTATGCCCCATCGTCGGGAAGGGCTCCGCTGACAGCTTGAGCCTTGTACATGCCCGGGATCTGGTCGGTGGCATCCTGCTCAGCGTCGGAAAGGACGTGGCCGTGGGCCAGACCTACTTCATGGGAGGACCCGCTCAGGTGGCATGGAACCAGGTGCGGGATGCTGCCGCTGCGGCCTTGGACAGGCGGGTCCTGACCCTTCCTGTTCCCCGCGCTGCGGTGCCTCTTGTGGGCCGGGTCAGTGAGTGGATCGGTAGACTTACGGGCACCTACCCTCCGTTGAACCGGGAAAAAGCCCGTGAAATCCTCGAGGCTGCCCTCATGTGTAGCAGCGATAAAGCACGAGAGGATCTGGGATACACCCCCAGCGTGAAGCTTGAAGAAGGCATTCGTGAAACGCTGACATGGTACCGAGAGCAGGGCTGGATTTGACAGGGGATGCGGCGTGTCCGAAAACGAGACGTATGCTATCTTGAAGCGCCTGCGAAAAGGCGCGTATGACATTCCGCACCGAATCCTGCACACACCCCAACCGTTGATCCGGTGCTCCATCGTATATCCCTCCCCCATCACCACTCGGAGTCCACACTGTGACACCGCTAGGATTCAACACCGGCTACATCGAAGAGCTTTACCGCCAGTACCTGCAGGAACCTGACAGTGTAGGCGAAAACTGGAAAGAGTTCTTCAAGGACTTCACACCGGACGATGGCTTTGTTGCCCCTGCCCGACGCCCCGATACGTCGACCAGGCCCGTATCCGCCTCGGCGCCGACACCGACCGCTGATGCGGACGAGAAGGCCATCCGGGGCCCCTCGGCCAAAATCGTGGAAAACATGGAGGCCAGCCTGGGTGTGCCGACAGCCACGTCGGTGCGGACCGTGCCCGTGAAGCTGATGGCCGAAAACCGGGCGTTGATCAACGATCATCAGCGGCACGTGGGAGGACACAAGGTTTCATATACCCACATGATTGCGTGGGCCGTGGTCAAGGGACTCAGGCAATTCCCCTCCATGAACACGACCTACCGCCGGGAAGGAGAAGACGGCCACATCCACGTGATCCCCCATGATGTGAATCTGGGCCTGGCCATCGACATGGAGCGACGTGGCAAGCGAACGCTGCTCGTGCCCAACATCAAACAGGCAGACCAGCTCAATTTTGCGCAACTCCTCGGCGCCTATAACGATCTCGTGCGCCGCGCGCGCGACAACAAGCTGGGCATTGAAGATTTTGATCGGACCACCGCCACGCTGACCAATCCCGGCATGATTGGAACGAACCTGAGCGTTCCCCGCCTGATGCCCGGGCAGGGAGTCATCGTAGGGGTCGGGTCCATCGGGTATCCCGCTGAGTTCTATGCCGTACCACCGGATACCATCAACCAGACGGGCATTTCGCAGGTCATGACCATCACGTCGACCTACGACCACCGCGTCATTCAGGGTGCGGAGAGCGGTGCATTCCTGGCCTTCGTGGATCAATTGCTGCGGGGTGAGCACGGATTTTATCACGACATTTTCCGCGACCTAAACATCCCGTTCCAACCGTGGACCCTGTCGGAAGACTCCACCTCCCGTGTAGGAGCGCGCTCTCGGGGCGCAAAGATGGAGGCGGTCCGCAAGGCAGCGTCCGTACTGCAGCTCATCAGGGCCTTCCGCGTACGGGGTCATCTGCAGGCCGATGTCAACCCCCTTGGATACAACTGGCAACCACATGCGGAGTTGGATCCCGCCTCGTACGGCCTGACCATCTGGGATCTTGATCGGGAATTCCCGACGGGAGGATTGGGTGGCCAGGAGGCGCTTCCCCTGCGCGATATCCTGGACATCTTGCGGCGGACCTACACTCGCAAGATCGGTATCGAGTTCATGCATATCTCCTCCCCCGAGGAGAAGCGTTGGTTGACAGAGCGCATCGAGCCGAGTGGCTCGGAATACGCTGTGGACAAAGAGGCCATGGTGCGCATGCTGCAGAAACTGAATGCTGCAGAGGCCTTCGAAACGTTCCTGCACACCAAGTACATCGGCCACAAGCGCTTTTCGCTGGAAGGATCCGAGACCATCATTCCGATGCTCGACCAGATACTGTCCAATGCGGCGGAGCAGGGTGTGCGTCAGGTCGTGATGGGCATGGCGCACCGCGGTCGCCTCAACGTGCTGGCCAACATCATGAACAAGCCCTACGAGGTCATCTTCTCGGAGTTCGAGGGCAATCTTGATCCCAATACCACCCAGGGGTCAGGCGATGTGAAGTATCACCTCGGCTCGACGGGCACCCACGTAGCCCCCAGTGGGGACGAAGTCACTATCTCCCTGGCCTCCAACCCCAGCCACCTTGAAGCCGTGAATCCGGTAGTGGAGGGTATGGTGCGCGCCAAGCAGGAAGCGCGACGCAATGAACCGGACAATCCTGACGGCGATGTGCAGGATGCCGTCATTCCAATTCTGATTCATGGGGACGCCGCATTCGCTGGTCAGGGTGTCGTGGCGGAAACATTGCACATGAGCCAGCTGCCGGGCTACCACACCGGCGGAACGATCCATGTCGTCATCAACAATCAGATTGGATTCACGACAGGACCTGAAGCGGCTCGCAGCTCCCACTATGCCACAGACAGCGCACGCATGATCCAGGCGCCGATCTTCCATGTGAACGGGGATGACCCGGAAGCCTGTCTGCGCGTGGCCCGCATGGCGCTCGAATACCGTCAGGCCTTCAACAAGGACGTTGTCATCGACGTACTCTCCTACCGGGTGCGCGGTCACAACGAAGGCGACGAGCCGACTTATACGCAACCAACACTCTACCGCAAGATCGAGGCCAAACGCTCACCGCGTAAACTCTACACGGAACTGCTGCTTCGCCGCGGCAATATGGAACCCGATCAGGCGGAGCAGATGCTTGAAGACTACCGGAGTCGACTCCAGGAAGCCTTCGAGCGGACGAAGGAGGTAGCAGAGCGCGAGGCTCCGACGCATGATGAGTTGCTTGCCAAGCGGCCACCGGCCCCGCTACCCGTCGTGGATACCAAGGCGCCAGCCGACGATTTGAATGCGGTTGTCAAAGCGCTCATCAGCCTGCCTGAGAACTTCAAGGTCCATCCCAAGCTGGAGCGCCAGTTCTCCCGCCGGGACAAGGTCTTCAATGAAGAGAAACGTATCGACTGGGGGTTTGCAGAGGCACTGGCCTTCGGATCCATCCTGTTGCAAGGCACGCGGGTTCGGGTATCGGGCCAGGATTCCCGACGTGGCACTTTCAGCCATCGTCACGCCGTACTCTATGACCAGGAGTCCGGAGAGCAGTACATCCCCCTGAACCACATCCGCGAAGGTCAGGAGAGCCTGTTCATCTACGATTCGCTCCTGTCCGAGTATGCCGTTTGTGGGTTTGAGTATGGGTATTCCGTAGCCAATCCGGATGCTCTCGTCGTTTGGGAAGCCCAGTTTGGAGATTTTGCCAACGGTGCCCAGATCGTGTTCGACCAGTTCCTCTCGGCTGCCGAGGAGAAGTGGGGACAGACGAGCAGCATGGTCCTTCTCCTGCCGCATGGGTACGAGGGACAGGGGCCCGAGCACTCCTCGGCCCGTCTGGAACGCTTCCTGCAGCTGTGCGCTGAGAACAACATGATCGTGTGCTCCTTCTCGACGCCGGCCAACCTGTTCCACGGACTTCGTCGTCAGGCGACGAAGGAGATCCGCAAACCCCTCGTGGTCATGTCGCCGAAGAGCTTGCTGCGCCATCCAGGTGTTGTTTCGACACCTGAAGAGCTGACCGAAGGTGGGTTCAAGGAGGTCATTCCGGCAGCTCGTGACGCGGCCGAGCGCATTGTTTTCTGCAGTGGAAAGGTCTATTACGACCTGCTGGAAAAACAGGGCGACGCTCCCGTGGCGCTCGTGCGTATCGAGCAGCTCTATCCGTTCCCGGAGGAGGCGGTCATTGCCGAACTCAACCGCTACAAGGGTGCAAAAGACATTCTTTGGGTCCAGGAGGAGCCGGAAAACATGGGCGCCTGGCACTTCCTGCACCGACGCATGGATGCAGCCATTGAGGCCTCCGATCTGAAGGGGCAGCGGGTCCGATACGTAGGTCGCAAAGCCTCAGCGAGCCCTGCATCGGGATCGGCTCAGATTCATGCGGCGGAGCAAGCGGTTCTGGTCAGAGAGGCGCTCACGCTGGATTGATCTGTCTGAGAAAGGTGTCCATGGCGCGCTCGAGACGGCTGGATGATCCTGTAATCCGGGGTGCGCCGGGCAACAGGGAAGCTTCCTTGATGCCGGTTGCCAGATCGAGCTGGGCTTGGTCTTGTATGACCCACCAGCCGCGTCCCCTGCAGTAACGACCGAGATATTCCTGTTCGGACTGGCCCGGCGTGGGAACGAGCAGCGCCTTGGCGCCGGTGGCCGCTAGGTCCATGAGGGTCGTGTAGCCTGTTCGCGAGACCACCACGTCACATGCGGCCAGGGCGTCGGAGACTTCCTTGGCATCCATATACGCCCTGCATTCCACGTTCGGCGCAGGTGAGGGTGTCGGGACCTGTCCAGGCCTTCCTTGGGCAATGAGAAACGAGTACGGCAGTCGGGCAGCCTGCGCCAGGACCTGCTCTTCAAAACGGGTACGCAGAGGCTCGGGACCTGAGCAAATGACCAGGATACGCTTCTGCGCGCGCTCTGGTGGTGCGGCCTCTGCCGCTTCGAAGCGCGAGAGCGGACCAATGGCTGTGGCGTGGACATCCGTTGCCTGTGAAAGACGACCAGCCAAGGCATCGCTGCCCGGGTTATCAGGAATCCAGGACCTGCCGTAGCGTTTCAGGATGCGTCGATGCAAACGCGTTGCCACCCACCGTGAGAGCGCATTGCCCGTTTCAACGGTCCATTGATGGGACAGCACGACGTCGGGGACCCCGCTGCCCCAGGATCCGAACCGATTGTCCGAGATGAGGCCGTCGATGGCCTCGCGCCGAACGAGGCGAGCCACTGCCTGACGCTCCTGCCGAACGGCCCGAAAAAGGGCAGGAAATTGCGCGGCGAGTCGCAAGGCGAAAAAACGCTCTCCGTATCGGATATCGATTCCGGGTAGTTCGAACGCCGGGAGGTCGGGAAACGCATCCTTGAGCAAAGCCAGGGCAGGGCCGTCGCTGGCCAAAACCACGTCACATCCACGTTCCTGCAGCAGCTGGATGATCGGTATGCAGCGCGTAGCGTGCCCCAGCCCCCAGTTCAGAGGGGCCACCAGAATGCGAAGCGGACGACTCATGATCAGGGAACGGTTGTGGCGGAGCGGTCATGCCGCTGGGTCGAGAAGAGTCCGGATACAACACTCGGGAACTACATGGACTCCCTCAGAAACAAAAAAAGCGGCGCCCTCCAAGGTGGAGGGCGCCGCTATACGCCTCTCTACGGCTTCCGGCAGCGGTGTGGGTAGCGCCAGAAGCTACATG
>Ga0075480_10001187_pt1 | contig 16341 bp, 12 predicted proteins | sample DEB08_DNA_7_FD_81590 | JGI IMG/M metagenome (GOLD analysis project Ga0075480, IMG submission 81590) | Aqueous microbial communities from the Delaware River and Bay under freshwater to marine salinity gradient to study organic matter... | ecosystem: Environmental > Aquatic > Marine > Coastal ... | reverse complement strand
TCATGGGGAAGGTCGATGTTCAGCCCCACCGACACGCCTCCCGCTTCCCGGGCTCCCTTGTTGGCTGCCTCCATGACGCCGGGGCCGCCGCCGGTGATGATACCGAAGCCATGTTCGACGAGCCGTTTGGCCACCTCGACGCCTTTCTCATAGCAGACTTCGCCCGGCTTGGTGCGCGCCGAGCCGAAGACCGACACACACGGACCGACCTCGGAGAGCGCCTCGAACCCCTCCACGAATTCGCCCATGATCCGGAAGATGCGCCACAGGTCCTTGATGCGGGCGTCCTGCCACACATCATATCCATCGCCTTGCATGGCAGGTCGGGGCTGAGGGGGGATCTGTACCATGATGCTTCTGCGGTTTGTCCGAAATGGAAGGAGGACCCCAAGAACGGCGAATACGAGTCGCTATTCAAGCAGAATTATCGATTCCGTGACGTGGCTCCGCACGCTTGGACCTATCTTTCACGCGTACTCCACCGGCACAACGTACCATCCCTGTAGCAGCTACCCTCAAGGCATCATGAAGCTGATCATTCCCATGGCGGGTCGTGGAACCCGCGTTCGCCCCCATTCCCATGTAACGCCCAAGCCCCTCCTGCCTGTATGTGGCAAGAGCATGGTGGAGCGCATTGTAGACACCTTCTCGGCTGTCCTGCCCCGCCCCATTACGGAAGGCGTCTTCATCCTGGGCCCTGATTTTGGACAGGACGTGCGCGATGCCCTCACGGACATCTGCGACCGGCATGATGCCAAGGCGTCCTTCGCCGTGCAATCGCCGGCGTTGGGCACGGCGCACGCGGTATCCTGTGCGGGGGATGCGCTCGAGGGCGAAGGGATCGTCGTCTTTGCCGATACCCTCTTCTTCATGGAGCCGGGTGTGGACCTGGCGGATTCCGACGTGGTGGCCTGGGTCAAGCACGTGGACGATCCGTCCCGCTTCGGCGTGGCCGTACGTGAGGGGGATCGTATCGTGGAGCTGGTTGAAAAGCCACAGGAGCTTATCTCCACCGAGGCCCTGATCGGTATCTACTACGTCAAGGATCTGGCGCGTCTGCGCAAGGAGATCCAGTACCTGATGGACAACGACGTGACGGGGCATGGCAACGAATACCAGCTGACCGATGCCTTCGATCGGCTGCTGAAGGATGGCTGCATCTTCCGAACGGCCAATGTTACCGAGTGGCTGGACTGCGGCACAATCGAAGCACTTGCCGACACCACCCGATTCCTGATCCGCCATCAGAAGCCCGCCATTCCGGAGGGAGCGCTGAAGGATGTCGTGGTCCACGAGCCGGTCTACATCGGTCCCGGTGCATCCATTGAAGGCGGGGAAATAGGGCCGGAAACGTCCGTCGAGGCCGGAGCGCGCATCACCAATTCGGTGGTCAAGCACGGCATCGTGTTTGCCGAAGCCGCCATCACCAACTCGAATCTCGAGGATTCCCTGGTAGGGCGACATGCCCGCGTGGATGGCTTCTCGGGCCGTTGTAACATCGGGGATCACAGCGAAATTGATGGCTGAGTCCACCCCTGTGGCCGTGGGGTGTCTCCCGCAGTCCTGATCGGACGGACCCGTAAACCCTGCCAACCCGTGAATCCACTTCGCCCGGAGGATGCCCGCACGCTGGGTCTCGAGAGTGTACTCGAGCGCCTCGTAGGTCACCTGACGGGCCGTCCTTCTGTCGAGCAGTTCGGCCGGATGGCGCCCTTCAGAGACGTGGGGTCCGTTCGCGGGGAATACCGGCGCGTATCGCAGATGCAGGCATGTCTGCACAGCGACGACTCCTTCGGCCTGGGCAGTATCCCGTCCTTGGACAGCGTGCTGTCGCAGTTGGGACCATCCGGTCTGGCGCTCGAGGGAGAGGATCTCCTGCTGCTGGCCCGGGCAGCCCGAATGGCTGAAGAGGTGGGATCGTATTTCCTGGAGCGAAGGGACGTGGCTCCGGACCTGGCAGCCATCATGGAGCCCATCGAGGCGATTGATCTCCCGTGGCGGGACATCGAGCAGGCGCTTGATGAGAGGGGGGAGGTGCGTGACGGCGCCTCGGCTGAGCTGGCAAGCATCCGGAAGCGCCTGGCTGGCGCCCGCGCCTCGGCGCGTGATGCCGCCCTGGCCGCCCTGAAGCACGCCTCGGCCAGCGGGTATGCAACGGATGAGCAGCCTACGGTCCGAGCCGGGCGCATGGTCATTCCCGTCCGCGCGGAGGCCAAACGGAAGGTGGACGGATTCGTTCACGACGTATCGGCCTCGGGTCAGACGGTGTACATCGAGCCGGCTGCCAGTTTGGAGGGCAACAACCGGGTCAGGGAGCTGGAACTGGAGGATATACGCGAGTGCCACGCCATCCGGCGGCGGCTGTCCGAGCCGTTCCGGACGGCGCGACCAATGTTGGAGCAGGCCATCGACTGCCTCGTCAGCATCGATATCCTGCGCGCGAAGGCGCGGTTGGCCGACGACCTGGACGCCGTCGTGCCCATCGTTGCAGACGAAGGGCGTATCGAGGTGCGTGAGGCGCGCAACCCCGAACTCAGCCTGGTATTCGGACGCGATCATCCTGGCAGGACGGTCATCCCGTTCGACCTGACCTTGGGTGGGGATCATACCATGATCATCATCTCAGGACCCAATGCCGGGGGCAAATCCGTTACCATGAAAGCTGTTGGGCTCATGGCCGTCATGGTGGCGTGGGGGCTGCCCATTCCGGTGGCCGAGGGGTCCCGCTTCGACGTGTTCAAAGGGGTGTTTCTGGACATTGGAGACGAGCAGTCCATGTCGGACGATCTATCCACCTACACCTCGCATCTGCGCAACATGTCGGAGATCCTTGCCGGGGCTGATCGGGACAGCCTTGTCCTGATCGACGAGGCGGGTACGGGAACCGATCCTGAGGCGGGGGGCGCCACAGCGCAGGCCATCCTGGAGGCGCTCCATAGGCGCCACGTCCGTACGGTCGTCACCACCCATTACGGCTCCCTGAAGCTCTTTGCCCACGATACGCCGGGTGTGCTCAATGCTTCGATGACGTTTGATCAGGAGAAGCTGGTACCGACCTACCAGTTTGCGGTGGGTGTGCCGGGTTCGTCCTACGCGCGGGAAATTGCGGCGCGATCGGGCATCCCCCAAGGCATCATCCGCCGGTCCATGGAGCTGGTGGATTCGGGCCAGGCCAATGCCGAGGCCCTGATCCAGGACCTCATGCAGCGCAATGGCGAACTCCAAGAGGCCCTCGACGCTGCGGAAGAAACGCGTTCAGCGCTCCAGAAACGGGAGCAGACGCTGCAGGATCGTTTGGATGCCCTTCAGGACGAGCGCGACCGGATTCGCTCGGAGGCGTTGGCGTCCGCCGATCGCATCATGAGGGATGCCAACCGCGCGGTCGAGAAAACCATCCGGGAGATCAAGGAGTCGGCTGCCGATCCCGAGCGCACGAAAGCGGCCCGAAAGCAGCTGGAGGAGACCAAGCAGAAGGTCGAAAAAGCAGTCCAGAAAACGGAAAAGAAGCGCCAGACGCGCAAAAAGAAGACGGCCCATCCTGCGCCTGAACCCGCGCTTCGCGGACCCATTCAGATCGGCGATCAAGTCAGGGTCGGAGACGGGCAGACGGTTGGAGAAGTGGTCGAGCTCTCGGGGAGACGTGCCGTGGTGGCCTTCGATTCCATGCAGATGAAGACCACCGTGGAGCAGCTGGTCAAGGTGGGGCGCAAGCGACGACAGGAAGTCAGGGTCAAGCAGTCGGTCACGGATGCCGGCACATTGAGTGTACATGCTGTGGCCACACGACTGGACATCCGTGGGCGTCGAGCCGATGAAGCCCTCTCCGAGATCGTGCCTTTTCTGGATCGGGCACTGGCTGCCGGCGTCTCGCGCGTGGAGGTCGTGCATGGGAAGGGGACGGGAGCGCTGCGAGGCGTCCTTCACGACTATCTGGCCACGATGGATGGGGTATCCGACGTGAGCGAAGCGCCCATTGCCGAGGGAGGCGCCGGGGTCACGCACATCCGGTTCAAGGACTGAGCAGCCTGCCCTCGCGGGCGCTTAGAGGGAGTTGGATCATTTCTTGCTACTTTGGGGACCATGAAACCCTTGCGATACCTGATGATGCTGCTCCTGCTGCTGTGCATGGCCGCGCAGGCGCATGCACAGCGCTCCGGATCCCGCTCGGCCGATGAGTTGGCCGAGCAGATGCGGGAGGCCATCATGGCGGTCGATGGTGCCGAGCTGATGCGCGATGCCGACGAGGTCGTGGAAGTCGACGTTTTCGGGGAGCGCCGCTACTACTCCCGTGGACAGGCCTCGCTGTTGCTCGAGACCTTGCTGCGTAGGGAAATTCCAGTGACAGCGCACATTATGCGCAAGCGACGCACGCCATCAGCGGCCTACGTGGAGATTCGGGTCAATGCCGGCAGGGAGAACGCAAGCGACTGGGTGGTCCGCTACGCGGTTCGACGGGGCGCATGGCGCATTCGGGAAGTAAGCCTGGTACGATCCGATGGCTGAGCACAGGGATCGGTCGGCAGAGCGGCAGGGCATGCAGGGCGCGGCGCTCCCTCGGACGGTGTGGGCCGTCGTGGTCCTCATCGTTGTCATGGCGGGTTCCTGGGGGCTTGGGCAGTGGCACGTGCAGCGCGTTGGATCCCTGTCCGATCAGGAGGCCAAGCAGCAGCGCCAGGAGGCCTTCATGGCCATCCAGGATGCGATTGATGAGGCATATGCGGCCATGAATATGCGAGCGCATACCCTGGCTCGCCACCCGGCGGTGGTATCGGGGCTGCGCCAACTGGCTGAAGGGCAGGAGGCGATAGGCCAGGTGGCACGCGGGCAGGATGGAGGTCGTCGTCAGCTGGTGGCATGGGCGGCATCCATCGAGCGCCCTGCCCGGGAGTTCGTGGAGGTCTACGATCCGACACCGGCGCTGCAGGCATGGAGTGGTGCGGCCTTTCCGATGGATGCCGCCGTGCGGAGCGAACGGTTTATGCTGCAGGACCTGGAAAGCCTGGCCACGGATGCCGACACGCGCACGGCCCTCACGGTCTGGGTCCCGGTACGCGATGGCGCCACGATTCTCGGGGCCGTGCGCTTGGGGCGCATGGTGGAGGAGCGGAGGCCTGTCAAAAATGAGTTCCTCCGGGATTATACCTGGAGTGAGGAGTGGAGTCGACGCTTGGGCCAGCCGGTCCGTTTTGAGTTCGGGACCCCCAGCACCTCGTCAAATGATGACGCTTTCGTTCTTCGCTCGCCCTCGGGTGGGGTTATCGGACGGGTTATCATTGACGTGTCCGATCAGGCCCGGAGGGTCTCCCTGATTGAGGATCGCTACGTGGATGTGGTGCTTTTCTGGGTCGTCATTGCCCTGCTCGTCTCGCTCGTCCACGTATCCCTGTCGCTTTGGCGCTCCGCGCCCTCAGCTCATTCGCCCCTCTTCCATTCGCCCTTATTCCGTTCGTCGGGCCTCCGGATTGCGCTCTACTTGGTATTACTGATTGGCGTCCGCTACGGCCTTCTGTGGATGAACGTGCCTTCCCGTTGGCAGGAGGCGAAGGCACCGCTCAGCCCGCTGTTCGACCCCCAGCACATGGCTTCTGCCATCGGATATGGCGCCATGGCGACCATCGGGGATCTCCTGATCTCATCGGGGTTCATGGTGCTCTTTGCTGCCATCCTGTTGCGGCACACGGACCCCTTGAGACAACGCGTGAAAGCGGCGTTGAATTTCGCATCAGGCAGGATGACGCCGCGTATCTGGGTTTTCATGGGCTGTCAGCATCTGCTCATCTGGGGCGGCGCTCTTTTGTTGGTCCAGGCCACCCGCCACGCTGTTCTGGATGCGACGCTGGACTATTTCGAGCGCAGTGGCCTCATGCCCGGGCGCCTGGTCCTGGTTGTCTTTGCGGCGCTGCTCCTCATGACGGCCTCGGTAATCGTCGTGCTGGCCCGCTTGTGTTGGGTCCTGGCCGATATGCTGGCCCTGACAAGGAATCCGCTCCCGAACCGCGCACCACTGATCGGCGCGCAGGGTCTCGTGCTGCTCGCTGTCCTGCTTGCGGACGGCATCGGTCTTCCCGAACACGGCGTGGCGGTCCCTGTACTGGTCGTGGTTACGATCGTGGTGTGGTTGGCCGCCGTTATCGGGCCGACCCAGCCCGTACGTCAGTCCCCGATTGTGGCCCTGCGGCGCATCGTACCCATGATCGTCCTGACCTCGATGGTTCTGTTTACCATGATGGAGATCAGTTCGGAGGACAAGGCGCGTCTGCGCATGGCAGAAGCGGCAGCATCTTTCCTTGAGGATCGGGACGCACGAGCGATGTTCGCCATTTCCGAAGTCCTCGATACCGCAGGAGGCGCTACCTTCGATGCCTCCCTGGCCCTGTGGACGACGGGTCAGGAAGCAGGGGATGACTTCGGCCGCCGCGCCCGTTTGGATTCGCTGGCTGCCTCCCTGATGGCTGATTTCAGAACGGGAGCATTGTCGCGGTATGATGTCGTCGTCACCCTCTTTTCTCCCGAGGGGGTTGTGCAGGGCCGACACAGCACAATGCCGCGGCGTTTACCGCGTGCCACGCGGGATGCGGAGGATGAAACCGAGTTCACCCTCTTCGAGGCCATGTATCGAGAGGTGGGCATGTCCGGCAACATGGTCGAAAAGCTGACCGGCTCGACGGATCAGAATCGGTTCCGATATGCCGGTTTCCGGCGGCTGGCCGGGAACGAGTTCGTCCTGGTCCGGGCAGAACAGCGAGCCCTCTCGGGCGCTGCCGGTACGCCGTTTCCGCGTGTGTTGGCACCCGTGGGATATTATGATGATCGCTATGCCGATCTGTCCATCTCCGAGTTCACGGGCGGTGTACTCTCCCGGACCGAGGGTGAGCATCGCGGTCGCAGTGTCTTGGACGCAGCCATCATCGAAACGCTCAAGAGCCAACCGGACGTGTGGCGACGCGAAACCATACGGGATCGCTCCTATCTGACCTATTACCAGGTCCGATCGGACGCCTCGATTGACGAGGCACAGCAGGTTACCGCCGTCAGAAGAAGCCTTCCCAACATCTTTGATCGGCTCTATCACCTGCTGCGCATCATCGTAGCGGGGCTGCTGCTGGCCCTTCCGGTATATGCCATCGGTATTCTCTGGCGCGTGCGTCGAACAGATCCCGAGCCTGCCGCGAGGCATTTCCGGGATCGGGTGCTGAATGCCTTTTTTTCCGTCGGTCTGATTACGGTCGTAGCCATGGGGCTTGTCGGGCTGCGTGTGGTAACGGGAGAGAGCGAACGGGCGGTGGATTCATGGCTTCGGCAACATCTGGACCGTGTGGAGGCGTCCCTTGAACTGCAGGTCCGAGGCGAAGAACTGCCCTATCGGGTCATGGAGCGGGTCAATGTGGATTCCCTGGCTGCCCGAATCGGGGTAGACCTCGTGGTCTACGACAACCTGGCGGTCGAACAGGCCTCCCGTCCGGAGCTGATCCGGGACCGATTACTGGAGCCCCGATTGCCGATTGCAGCCTATGAGGCGCTCTACTTCGATGGATTCCGGTTCGTAACCATCGAGGAGACGCTGGGTACGTTTGCCTACACGGCCGGCTACCGTGCCCTGACTGATGAGCAGGGTCTCCCACGCTACGTCGTGTCCATACCATCCCTGCCGGAGCAGGAGCGGATCGAAGAGGAGCGGGCACGAACGGTAGCCTATCTCTTTGGAGCCCTTCTTCTGCTCGTCCTGGTGGTCATGGTCACGGCTTCGCTTCTGGCCAACGCGCTGACCCGTCCCATTGCCCGGCTGCGGACCGGCCTGCAGGCTGTGGCTGCCGGCCATTTTGAGCGCATTGCTCCGATTGCGTCCGGCGATGAGATTGCCGACTTGGTCGATTCCTTCAATACGATGCAGGATCAGCTCAAGGACAGCCGGCGCTTGCTGGCTCAGCAGGAACGTCAACTGGCCTGGCGCGAGATGGCCAAGCAGGTGGCCCATGAAATCAAAAATCCCCTGACGCCCATGAAGCTGTCCATCCAGCATCTGAGGTCGGCCTTCGAGCGCCGCACCCCGGATGGATCGGATGAGCAGCGCTTCGGTCTCAAGTTCAAGCAGACGACCACAACCCTCATCGAGCAGATTGATACGCTGGCCCGCATTGCCAACGAGTTCTCATCGTTCGGTCGCATGCCGGCCCATATCAAGGAGGAAATGGACCTGAACAAGGTCATCGAAGAGGCCGTCGAGTTGATGCGTGCTGAGGAGAACGTGGCCATCACAACCGGATTGGCTGCCGGAGCACTGTGCATACTCGGCGATCGTGAGGCCTTGCGCCGGGTCTTCGTCAACTTCCTGAAAAACGGTATCCAGGCGGTACCCGAGGGGCGACCGGCACGGATTCGGGTGGAATCAGCCGTGGAAACGGACAAGGCCGGTCGCCGATGGGCTGTCGGGCGCGTCATGGACAACGGCAGTGGCATTGCGCCCAATCTGCAGGACAGGATTTTCGTGCCCAGCTTCTCGACCAAAACCAGTGGAACGGGCCTCGGCCTGGCCATTGCCAAGAATGCCATCGAAAACATGGACGGTGAGATCGGTTTCGATACGACATTCGATGAGGGATCGACCTTCTGGATTCGCATTCCGCTTCCACTCGAGGGCCGCCCGCATGACGACCCCGATTGATCGCCCTTTGTGTTGAGGCTATCTTGGGTTCCTGTCCTTTTGACCAACCCCGCCCTGAAAGGGCAGCCATGGACGTTATGTCACCGGAGTTGAATGAGGCGGCCGCCGAGCCCGTCCAGCTGGAGGTTCCTGCCTTCGCTGAGCGTTGCCAACAGGCGTGCCTACAGACGTGGGAAGCCGCCGTGAATCATCCGTTCGTCCGCTCCCTCAAAGACGGATCCCTGGATGCCGAGCGCTTTCGTTTCTATCAGATGCAGGATGCGCGCTATCTCGAGGCGTATGCGGATACCTGCAGTATCCTGTCCACCCGGTTTACGGCGCCGGAGGACAAGCTCTGGTTCATTGACGGGGCCCGATTGGCCATCGTGGTGGAGCAGGAGTTGCATGCGGGGTACGGCAAGCAGTTGGGGTACACACCACAGGACGTGGCGGCGCTCGTTTGCAGCCCCAACAACACCGGTTACCAGCATCACATGCTGCAGGCGGCCAGCCATCGTTCGCTCGTCGAAGGACTTGCGGCCTTGACGCCCTGTCCCTGGCTCTACAGTGACATCGGAAGCCGGATGATGGAGGAGATGGGCCAGATTCCGGAAGATCACCCCTATGCCGCCTGGTTGACGATGTATGCCGACCCCTCCTTCATTACCTACACGAACGAGCTGATGCTCATCCTGGAGCGGGTGGCTTCTGAGCACGGTGCTGCCTTTCAGGAGGCGGCTATCGAGGCTTTCGGGCAGAGTGTGCGCTACGAATGGATGTTCTGGGAGCAGGCGTGGACGCAACAAACCTGGCCCGTGTGACGGCATGAAACCACCAGCTATCCGAGTTTCAGCAAGTCCGGGCACCTGTGTCACCAACGAGGGAGTTGAGACGGAATGAGAGCCATTGTCATCGGAGCAGGTGTTGTCGGATTCGACGTCGCCAAGCTGCTTTCACTGGCGGAGCACGATGTCGTCGTAGTGGATACGGACGCCGAAGCGCTGGCTCACGTCAACGAGAAACTGGACGTCATGACGGTGACCGGCAACGGTACCTCCACCAAAGTCCTTGAACATGCAGGCATTCGCGATGCGCGCATTCTGGTGGCCGTAACGGCCATTGATGAGGTCAACATCATTGCCTGCATGCTCGGAGACCGGCTGGGCGTGGACACCACCATTGCGCGCGTACGATCCGATGAGCTTACCAGCACGGAAACCGTCCTCGACTCCCAGGATTTCGGTATTGACCTCATCATCCATCCCGAGGAGAGTGCGGCCGCCGAGGTTACCCGTCTCATCCGCCGTGCGTCGGCTACGGACGTCTTGATGCTGGCCGATGACCGGCTGCACCTGGTAGGACTGCGGTTGGATCCGGACAGTCCCGTCATCGGACATACCCTGCAGGACCTGGTCATGCAGCGACCCGACCTGAGGTTCAGGGTCATGGCCATTGCCCGCGGGATACGCACCATCCTGCCCGGTGGGAACGAGCGGTTGCGCAGGAATGACCAGATATTCGTCCTGGCCCGTCCGAAGACCATTCCGCCCGTACTCGAGATGCTGGGCAAGTCTGATCGTCGCCTCCAGAATATCATGATCCTGGGCGGCACGGATATTGGCGCCAAGGTGGCGCTGCAGCTGAGCCAAGAGAAGAACAAGCGGGTGAAGTTGGTCGAATCCAACCGGGAGCGGGCCGTCACGCTGGCCGAGACGCTGAGCAACTGCTTGGTCATACATGGTGAGGGATCGGACATCGACCTGCTGGTCAAGGAGGGGCTCTCGGATATGGACGCGTTCGTGGCCGTGACCGCTGACGAAGAGTCCAACCTGGTTACGTGTCTCTTGGCCAAACACCTGGAAGTGCGCAAGACGGTGGCATTGCTCTCGAACGGAGGCTATATCCCGATTTCGCAATCCATCGGTCTCGATGCCGCCGTCAACACGAAACTGGCCGTTTCCCGCGAAGTCATGCGTTTCCTGCGGGGCAAGCACGTCAAGAGCGTGGCCACGGTGCACGGCCTTGATGCCGAGATCCTTGAGATCGAAGCGCGGCCCATGTCCGCCATCACGAAGGATTCCCTCATGAACCTGTCCTTGCCCTCGGGCCTCTTGATTGCGGCCGTGCTCAAAGGGGATGCCATCGAGATTGCAACGGGTTCGACACGCATCGACCCGGGCGATCGGGTCTACATTTTCGTCATGCCGGGGCGGATTGCCCAGGCCGAAAAACTTTTCGATCACTAGGAACATGGTTCTCAACGTCAGGGCGGTGGCCTACACCTTGGGTATCCTGGTACTCTTTCTGGGGGTCGCTCTGCTCCTTCCCATGGCGGTGGCGCTCTATTACGGCGAACCGGATTGGTGGGCCTTCGGAGCAACATCCCTCGGGGCCAGCCTGCTGGGCGGATTGGCATGGGGCCTCAGGAACCGGGACGAGGCGGAGCTGCAGATCAGGGAGGGTTTTGCCATCGTGGCGCTGGCATGGTTCATCCTCTCCGCCGTGGGCGCTCTGCCCTTTGTGTTGTCCGGAGTGGTGGACTCCTACACGGATGCCTTTTTCGAGACGATGTCAGCCTTCACGACTACCGGTGCAACGATCCTGGGAGGAGGCGGTAATCCCGACATCGAGGGTATCCCCAAGGCGTTTCTCTTCTGGCGATCCCTGGCCCACTGGCTTGGAGGCATGGGTATCATCGTGCTGACGTTGGCCATCCTTCCCCTCTTGGGCGTGGGAGGGATGCAGCTCTACAAGGCGGAGGTGCCCGGTCCTTCGGCCGACAAGCTGACGCCGCGGGTTCAGGAAACCGCCAAACGGCTCTGGCTGATCTATGTGGGCATCACGGCAGTTCAGATCCTCCTCCTGCTGCCGGTCATGTCCGGCTTTGACGCCATCAATCACGCGTTTGCCACGATGGCAACGGGCGGCTTCTCCACGAAAAATGGATCCGTAGGGCACTTCGATTCAGCCTATGTCGATTGGGTCATCACGGCCTTCATGTTCCTGGCCGGCGTCAACTTCGCCCTTCATTTCCGTATGCTGCGTGGAGAGGCCATCACAGTATTCAGGGACACCGAATTCAGGGTCTACTGTGGTATCATGGCCGTTGCCATTCTGCTGATTACGATCGGCACCTGGCAGCCCACTATGGCCCTGTTGCCGACGCGCCTCGATGAAGCCGCGTTTGCCGGCTATGAATCCATTGCCGAGGCCCTGCGCTACGGAGCCTTTCAGGCAGCCGCCATCATAACCACGACGGGCTTTGGCACGGCCGATTACGAAGTCTGGCCTCCGCTGGCCATCGGGGTCATCTTCCTGTGCTTCTACATCGGCGGCATGGCCGGCTCGACGGGAGGGGGCGTCAAGGTCATCCGCCACGTGCTGATGTTCAAGAACTCGTTCAAGGAGGTCAAGCAGCTCATCCATCCCCAGGCCATCATGCCCATCCGGCTGGGTGAGCGCGTAGTGCCCCCGGAAGTCATGAAAAACGTGCTCTCGTTCATCGTCCTTTACCTGGGCCTGATTGGCGTCGGAACGATGTCCATGGCCTTCTTCGGGATTGATCTCCTGACCTCGTTCGGCGCCACGCTCTCAAGCGTGGGCAATGTGGGTCCTGCCTTTGGATCCCTAGGACCAACGGAGAACTACGCGCATCTTCCACAGATGGCCAAGTGGATCCTGTCCTTCCTGATGATGGCCGGGCGCCTCGAAATCTTTACCGCCATCATCATTTTCGTGCCTGCCTTCTGGCGAAGGTAGGTGCACGGGTGCAGCCTGCCGCTTACTCGGCACCCGGTGAAAAATCACGGTGCCCGAAGTAGTGCAGGACGTATTTCATCTTCAGGGCCTTCATCTTCCCGAAGCCCGGCAGCTTCATGAGCCGCTTCTGGATGGTCGGAAAATCGGCGCCGTCGTTCCACATGTTGGCCGCGTCGCCTTCGTAGTCGTCGACCAGGATCTGCGCGATCTGATGCGTGCGGTCGGCCATGACATTCGTGAAACGATGCACGGCGGGCTTCTCGGCAAACTGCTCGCGGAGTTCGTCCAGGTCCATGGCGGCCAGTTTGGCCATGTCCAGGTGCCCCAGGCGCTCCTTCAGCCTGACCGGCCCGGTGAAGGCGTATTCCGCACGCACCCGCTGATCGTAGAGCATCCCGAGGAGAGCCGCATTGGCATCTTCCATGAGGAACTGGTCGGCGTCGGGCTCCCGGGTGAGGGTGCCTTCGTCCTTGAACCGTTCCATCATGCGGACAAGGCCGCCGCTGAGGGTTCCGTAATCAAGCAGGGTGGTGGGATATCCCATGTCGATCAGATCTGTTGTTTGCGTTTCCACGTGGTGCCGTCCTTCGCGTCCTTGATGTCAACGCCCAGGGCGGACAGCTCGTCCCTGATTTCGTCGGCGCGTCCCCAGTTGCCGGCAGCGCGCGCGGCGGCGCGCTCCTGAAGCAGCGGTTCGACCTGTGCGGCCAGGGGGTCTTCCACTTCGGCCGGTGCGGGCGCATCGTCGTAATACACGACGCCCAGGAGCGCGTTCATGTCCGAGAGCCAGCGCCGCGCCGCCGCGCGCGCCTGCTCATCGAGCGCATCGCCTTTGCCCAGGATCATTTTCGTGCCGCCGAAGAGCTGCGCCAGGGCCGCCGGGGTATTCAGGTCGTCGAGCATGGCCTCAAGCGCGCGCTCGTACATGCCGGCCAGCACGGTGCCCGTCTCGCCGGCGTAGTCGCCCGTGCCCTCCTCAGGATGTCCGACCATGGCAATGATCTCCTCGAGGCGTTCCCGATGCCGGACATTCCCCTTTAGGGTCTTCATGGTGAAGTTGAAGGGCTTGCGATAGTGCCCGGAGAAGAGTGTCATTCGCACGGCAAGGGGGTCGACGCCCTTGCCGCCCTCGGACTCGGGTGCCACCAGGTCGCGCACGGTGAAGAAGTTGCCCAGTCGCTTGGACATCTTTTCGCCCTCGACCTGCAGGAAGCGGGTATGCGCCCAGACCGTGGCGAAGGGCTTGCCGGTCAGAGACTCGGACTGCGCGATTTCGCATTCGTGATGCGGGAAAATCAGGTCTTCACCACCCGCATGCAGGTCGATGGTTTCGCCCAGGTAACTCATGGCCATCACGGAGCACTCGATGTGCCACCCCGGAAATCCCCATCCCCAGGGGCTGAACCACTGCATGAGGTGCTTGTCATCCTTTTTCCAGAGGGCAAAATCCCGGGGGTCATGCTTGTCATCGTCCACAACCACGTCGCGGACGGTCTGCTCCAGCTCATTCTCCAACCGGTTGCCGGACAGCTTACCATACTCGGGAAAGGAGGTCACGGAAAAATAGACCCCTTTGTCGGTCTCGTAGGCGTGGCCGTTCGCCATCAACTTCTGTACCGCGGCAATCTGTTCGCGCATGTGCTCCGTGGCGCGGGGGCGAACGGTGGGTTCTCGCAGGTTCAGGCGATGCCAGTCCTCGACGAGTGTTTCCGTGTAGTGGCGGGCCAGGTCCCAGATGTTGACGAACTGCTCGCCCTCCTTGGATTTGAGCGCCTTGACCATACGATCCTCGCCTGACGGGTCCGTCAGGTCGTCCTCGGTCAGGTGGCCCACATCCGTGATGTTCGTGGCGTAGGTCACATCCCATCCGATGGCGTTCGCGGTGCGAAGGATCAGGTCGGCCGTCAGGAAGGAGCGGAAATTCCCGATATGGGCATACGAATACACGGTCGGGCCGCAGGAGTAGAAGGTCAAATGATCCTTCTTCTTCGGCAACAGGGCTTCGGTCCTGTTGGAGAGCGTGTTGTAGATCCGGAATTCCTTCGCCACGGCGGGTGTGGTTTTTCGGGTGGGAGCTTCAGGACGCGTCCTTCCCCAACTGTTCATCAAAAAAGGCCATTACAGAGTTTCCTGTGGCCTGGAGGTACGGAATGTAACCGTTTTGATTACGTCTAACGGGCACTACAACGAATTTTAACGGCGAATCACCGCACTGCCCGACGGGCCGTACCTTTCAAGGCATGGCTGTCTTCCCTGAAACGATTTGTCTTTTTCTGCGACCATAGCCTACCCGCTTGCGTATCCTCTGCCTTTCGCCGAAAACGAGCGTCAGAGGGAGAGCGTATTCGTGTCCAAGGTGGATGCCTCATCGACAGAGGAGCAGCTCATTGCAGCCACGCTGCAGGGCAATGACGATGCGTTTCGGCGTATCGTGGAGCGCTATATCGATGAGGTGTCCCGGACGGTCACGGGTATGCTTGGCGCCGGACCAGAAATCGATGACGTCGTACAGGAAGTCTTCATCAAACTGCATCGTTCCCTGCACACGTTCCGAGGGGAGGCGGCGCTGAAGACGTTCGTCATCCGCATGGCCATCAACAAGAGCCTCGATGCGCTTCGTCGTCGCAAACGCATGCGGTGGCTGCAGCCATGGTCGCATGATGATCCGTGGGAGCCACCTGCTGAAGACGCCTCCGATGCGCGAATGGATCGGGAGGAGGATCTGGCCTATCTGCGCAAGGCGGTAAACCAATTGCCTGAGGGGCAGCGTGCGGTGGTCATTCTACGCCTTATCGAGGACTACAGCACGGAGGAGACCGCGCTTATCCTGGATATTCCCTACGGCACGGTATTGTCCCGCCTGAAGCGCGGTGTGGACAAATTGAAAACCATTACCAGAAAACCATCCGGGCCGGGCCGGTCAGGAGGTGTCTCATGATTCATCCGAGAGAGAATAGCACCGACACACGCCAAGAGGACCACGGTCTCTCGCCGGACCTCGTGCGCGACCTGCGCCGCATGGTCGTTGCGGAGTGCAACCGGTCCATGATGTCGATGCCGGCCGAACGCGTGATGCGTGCTGTCCGCGTGTCGCCTGCTGCGCAGCGCATCGGCTTCGTCGAGCGCGAACTGGTCAACTGGTTCCGTCCTGTCCTGGCGTTGGGGATCATCGTGATCATGGCCTTGGCGGTATACAACTTCGACCTATCTCGGCAGAATGATCAGTTACAAACGCCCGCGGAGATGGTGCTCGGACTTCAGCCCGTGACTGTGGCTGCGGCCTACGATATTGAATTTGATCATCATGATTAGGCCGCGCTCATGAAACTGCACTCTACGACCATAACGATCCTGGTGGGCACACTGATTATCGGGATTGCCATCGGCGCGCTGGGTTGGAGCACCATCCATAACCAACGGGAAGAGCGCCTGCGTGAAATGCGGCGACAAGGCGGGCTCTACGGCTACATCGACCGCTACATCGATCCCGTGGACTCGCTTCAGGAAAAACGGTTGCGCACGCTCTCCACAGCGTATCAGGATACGCTGAGTCGATTCTGGCGACACTACATGTGGCACCGGACGGAACTGATGAAGGATTTCGAGACGGATCTGCTGCCGGAATTGAACGATGCACAGACCAGTGCGCTTCGACCCTACCTCGATCGCAATACCCGTATGCCTGAATCCATGCGCCAGGACAGTACGCGTAACAGCCCGGCGTCGGATTCGACCAAGAGCAGTGTGGCTGGTCCCGATTCGGTAACGGTGCCCTCGTCCTGATCTCCCCGATCCAGAACCCATCTGACGTGGACCGATTTGACCCGGAACCCACCTATCCTGACCGTCCACTCCACCGGCGCAACCAGCGCCATCGAATAAACCACGACGCCGGCTTTCGGCGCACCCTTTCATGAAGAAAATCATCATCATCGTATCGC
>Ga0075480_10001179_pt1 | contig 16386 bp, 15 predicted proteins | sample DEB08_DNA_7_FD_81590 | JGI IMG/M metagenome (GOLD analysis project Ga0075480, IMG submission 81590) | Aqueous microbial communities from the Delaware River and Bay under freshwater to marine salinity gradient to study organic matter... | ecosystem: Environmental > Aquatic > Marine > Coastal ... | reverse complement strand
GCTCCTGTGTGGAGAGTGCCAGGTGGGTATGGGCTTCAATAAGACCGGGCAGGATGATGGCATCGGAAAGGTCAATGACGTCCGCACCGGCTGGAATGCGAAGGTCTGCCCCCATGGCGGCAATGCGCTCTCCCTCGATGCGGATGACCTGGTTCTCCAGCAATGACCCCGCTTCGACGTCGACCACGCCTCCGGCGCGTATCCAGGTTGTTTGGGCGAACAGAGGCTGGCCGACAACGGAAAGGAGGAGAGCAAGCAGGAGGCGTTTCATGGCATTCGGTATGGGATTGGAGGGCGCGTAAACATATTGGCTGCGCTCCGGACGAACAACCGTTTGGTCATTGCCCACTCTGCGCGCTAGCTTCGCTTACCGTCACTTCGTATGCCCGATGCGCCATGATTCGCCTTTTCATCCTCTCTCTCGCAACTGTTTTCGTCACGCTGTCCTCGGTAGCGCAGGAGCGCCCCAAGCCAGAGGAGACCGAAGTGTGGGAGCCCGTCCCTCCCGTGGTTACGCCTGGAGACTACGCCGGACCTCAGTCTCCTCCTTCCGATGCCATCATTCTCTTTGATGGGACCAACCTTGATGAATGGGTCAGCACGCGCACCGGCAAAGAGGCTGGATGGGCGGTCGGGAACGGGGTGGTTTCCGTCGTGCAGGCGGCCGGGGGTATCCATACCCGGCGCATGTTCAAGGATTATCAATTGCACCTGGAGTGGCGCGTACCGGAGGGTGTCGAGGGTTCGGGTCAGAGCCGGGGCAACAGTGGTCTTTTCATGGCGTGGGACCTCGAGCGGGGTCAGGGCTATGAACTGCAGATCCTGGACTCCTACCAGAACGACACCTACGTCAACGGCATGGCTGGCGCCACCTACAAGCAGTCCATTCCGCTGGTCAACCCGATGCGGCCACCAGGGCAGTGGCAGGTCTACGATGTCATCTGGCGGGCGCCCCGTTTCGATGAGGCAGGCAATCTGACCACGCCGGCTCGGGTCACGGCGTTCATGAACGGCATCCTGATACAGGACAACGTGGAAATGGAGGGGGAGACCTACTACATCGGTCAGCCCGAATATCACCCCTTTGACGAGGCACCCATTCACCTGCAGGCCCATGGAGACCCCGGCCCCACCCTTTCCTTTCGCAACATCTGGATCCGTCCTCTCGCACAGGACTGACAGGCGCCATGTGGGATGATCGCTACGGTGAAGAGGGGTACGCCTACGGGAAGGGTCCGAATGATTTCATTCGCGATCAGGCCCACGCGTTCACGCCCGGCGCCAGGATCCTGTGTCTGGCCTCGGGCGAAGGGCGCAATGCGGTATACCTGGCCACAAGAGGCTATCGGGTAACAGCTGTCGACCTGTCGGTTGTGGGGCTGGAGAAAACACGTCTTCTGGCGAGTGAGAACGGGGTGGAGGTTCATACGATACATGCCGACCTGGCCTCCTTCGATCTGGGAGAAGCGATCTGGGACGGGGTCACTTCGGTGTTTGCCCATGTCCCTCCTGCCGTGCGCAGTGCGCTGCACGCACGTGTCGTCAGAGGGCTGAAGCCCGGAGGGATCCTCTTGCTCGAGGCATATACGCCCGCCCATCTGGACTTACCGGGACGAGGGGGTCCGCCACCGCACGCTACGCAGGTGTTCATGACGGCCGAGGGGCTTGAGCAGGAACTGGCAGGTCTATCCTTTGACTTGATTCGCGAGACGCAGCGCACCCTGCGAGAGGGGCGTTACCATGAAGGACTGAGCGGTGTGGTTCAGGTCGTGGCGCGCAAGCCCATGCAATGATTGAATAGCGGGTGAACAGCGTAACAGCGGGCATCCGACTGATTCAAACATGCGTACAGGAAAGAGGCGTATGAACGCTGTTTCATGGGCGGGATACCCGGGTGAGGCGATTCGTCCGATGGTCCCGGTAGCAGGGTCCGTAGCGGCCAGCGCACCATTCTCTCATGTAGCGCCTGATTTATTGGGCAGCGGTAGGTCAACGGAAGGAAAACCACATGGCACGAACACATCGGGAAGGCGCTGAGTACGCCTTGGCGGTCTCTCAGGCCACCCAGCAACTGCAATCCCTGGAAGAGGCCGGTGACTGGCCGCTTTCCGAGCGACTCAAGGCTTTCTTTTTCATGCTCCTTGACGCTGTGGAGGCACAAGCCCTTGTTGCGGAGCCAAGTTCGCCGGCGGTTGCGTTCCGCCGGGACGCGTCGGGGTGGTTTTCACCCTTTCAGGAGGCCCTGCGTGCTGCGCTGCCGGAAGTAGGGTCGGGTCCATCGGTGCACGGTGTGAACCGATGGCTGGCATCATTGGCCCCAAACCGTGCAGCCGTGGCCGAAGTCATGGTGCAGCTCATTCAGGCCTCGCTGACGGACACATCAGATGAGCGTCAGCGCAGCGCTGCCTTGGCTGACCGTGTACTGACGGTACTGGCAAGCGCCTGGTCCACCCCACTCCCGGCACAGCTCCTGGACGTACTCCGCTACAGTGTCGAGGCCGGGTATGTACCAGTCGATCGGTGGCCTCTTTTCCGCCAGTTCTTCGACAGTACCCCTTTCAGCGGGAAGGAGAGCGGGAGACCGTCGTCTGAAAGACCGGGTACAACGGATGCAGGATAAGGTAGACCGGCCCGGGCAGGAGGCCCCTCCGGGAAGCGCTCGCGAGCGCGGGCTTTCAGCGGCCAAGGCGGGTGTCAAGTTCGGAAAGAATTACGCGCGTTACCTGAGCCGGCGTGCTGCAGGCACCGATCGGACCGTTGCGCGCCAGGAAATGCACAGCCGCAATGCGGAGGATCTGTTCTCGGAGCTGTCCAGGTTGCGCGGCACGGCCCTGAAAATGGCGCAAGGCCTCAGCATGGAACCCGGTTTCCTGCCCGAACAGTTTTCTGACGTCCTGGCCCGTGCCCAATACGATGTACCCGCCATGGGTCCGGCACTCGTCCATCGATTGGTCACCCAAGCCCTGGGTGCACCGCCTGAGGAGATTTTTGCGGAGTTCTCAGGACATGCCATGGCGGCCGCCTCGCTGGGCCAGGTCCATCCTGCACGGCTCAAGGATGGCACCCGGGTGGTGGTCAAGGTGCAGTATCCCAATGTGCGCGAAAGCGTTGATTCGGATCTTCGCCTCGTGCGGGGTATTGCCGGCAGGTTCGTCGACAAGGAGGCGGTGGATCCGTACCTGGAGGAGGTACGCGACCTCATGATGGAGGAGACCGATTATCGCATCGAGGGAGCCAACATAGAGGAATTTGCGCACCTCTTCGAAGGAACGCAGGTCGTCACGCCCCGGTGGATTGAGGCGTTGACGACCGAGCGGGTCCTCACGATGACACACATGGAGGGGCAGCATTTGAAAGAGTGGCTTGCCGGTAATCCCTCGCAAGCCGAGCGTGACCATTTCGGCCAGCTCCTCTGGGATGTGATTCATGAGCAGGTGGTTGGGGACTCCCTGCGGGTGCACGCAGATGCCCACCCGGGGAATTTTCTATTTCGCGAGGATGGGCGCCTCGGCCTCCTGGATTTTGGCTGCATCAAGACCTTCCCTGTGGGTTTTCGCGACGGACTGGTTGGTTTGTACCATGCACGCATGGCTGGCAACGTCGAGGCGCTCCAGGCCTCATACACCGATCTGGAAATGCTGCCGGCCGACATGGACGAGGAAGGCCGGATGTATCTGTTGGACATCCTGGATACATTGGGCGGTATCATCGAGTCGCTTTATCGGCCTGATACGTACGATTTCGGGCAGGGCAGACTGTTGGAGCAGTTTCAGGCCGTTATCCCACAGATTACCGGACGGGAGGCCTTCAAACATCGCCGGCCGGTAGGGTCCCGTCATTTCGTGTTTGTGAATCGCCTCTTGGCAGGTATGCTCAGTATCTTGTCGCAGCTCGGAGCGCGCATTGACACGCGCCGAGCAAAGGCGCTGTTGCAAGGGGTGGGTTCGGCTGCGGGCTGAGTCCGGACCGTTGGCGAGGGTGGGTCATCCTCCGAGGCACTCGCACATCAGGCACAGGACATGAGTGAGCATACCTCCGTTGCTGCATCCGGTCGGGCCACGTCGCTGGCCGAGCTGATGGGTCTTTTCTCCAAGTTGGGTCTGATTGCTTTTGGAGGCCCGGCAGCCCACATCGCCATGCTCGAGGAGGAGGTCGTCGTGCGCCGCAAATGGCTGACCCATCAACACTTCCTCGATCTGGTCGGAGCCACCAATCTGATTCCCGGGCCCAACTCGACCGAGATGATGATGCATATTGGCTACGAGCGGGCTGGTTGGAGGGGCCTCGTGGCGGCGGGGGGTGCATTCATACTGCCGGCGGCCGCCTGCACGGGACTGACCGCTTGGTTTTACGTCCGGTATGGCGACCTTCCAGCCGTCGAGCCTTATCTGGCGGGCATCCGGCCCGCCGTCCTCATCATCATTCTTTCCGCGCTCTGGCGGCTGGGTCGCAAGGCCATCTCGGGATGGGCCCTTGGTCTGCTGGCCATCCTGGTTGCCACAGCGGTACTGTCCGGGCTGGGGGAGATCCTGTGCCTCCTTGGAGGCGGCGTAGTCGGTATGGTCTGGCTGCGCTCCCGGGGGCACTCCTCCGGGAGCGCAGAGCGATGGCTTCCCCTCCTTTTTCTTGGAAGCCCAGCCGCGGCCTCCGCCTCGACCGTGGGTATGTCAGGTGCAGCGTCGGTTTCACTGTGGAAGTTGGGGTGGTTCTTTTTCAAGGTTGGCGGCACGCTCTACGGCAGTGGCTACGTTCTCATCGCCTTTCTCGAAGGTGGGCTGGTACAGGATTTAGGCTGGATTTCCCGGGAGCAGCTGCTGGATGCCATAGCGGTGGGGCAGTTCACCCCCGGGCCGGTGCTTTCGACAGCCACCTTCGTTGGATATCTCGTGGACGGCTTGCCAGGCGCCCTGGCGGCCACAGCAGGCATATTCCTGCCAGCCTTCCTCCTGGTGGGCTTCGTGAACCCCTACATTGCCAGACTGCGCAGCAGCACCTGGCTTGCCAGCTTCCTGGATGCCGTCAACGCCTCGGCTGTAGCCCTTATGGCTGCCGTAACGCTGGATCTGGGAAGTCAGGTTCTTGTCTCCATGGACGCCATCCTCATCGCCCTGCTCGCATCGCTCGCCGTCCTGCGGTTCAAGGTGGGTCCGGTTTGGGTCGTGCTCGGCGGGGCTCTGATCGGGGCGCTATTGGCGTGGCTCCTGTAGGCGAAAGCCACACGCGCCTGAACGATGGCCTGGACACGCGCCCTCACAACCGTCTGAACAAACAACATGCCCCTGCCCAGATGGCAGGCCGGATGACGAGTCCTCCCTGGATGGGTGGTATATTGCGCCGCCGGCGCCCGAATGAAGCGCATTGCATATGATGTGCGTTTCCGGGCAGTTCTCTACACCCGATACCCTTTCACGATGGACAACCTGGAGGTTCTGGCGGCCAATCTGCTGTCCCCTGTCATACTGGCTTTTGTCCTTGGTGTCGTGGCCTCCCTCGTGCGCAGCGACTTGAAGCTGCCCGCGGCGCTCTATAACGGACTCTCCATTTATCTGCTACTGGCCATCGGCCTCAAAGGTGGCGTGGAGTTGAGCAGGACACCGCTCTCTGTTTTTGCCGGGCCAGCCATGTTGACCCTCCTTCTGGGCCTGCTGACCCCGGTTTTCGCTTATAACATCCTCCGCAGGCTTGGCCGAATGGATCGGGTCAATTCCGCTGCCATCGCCGCTCACTACGGCTCTGTATCGGCCGTGACCTTCATCGTGGCCATTACGTTCGGAACCATGACCGGCAGGGAGCCCGAGGGCTTCATGCCAGCGCTCGTGGCCATACTTGAGGTACCTGCTATTGTGGTGGCCCTTATGATTGCCTTCATGCGGGATCGGCGGGCTGGCTCCTGGCAGGATGCGCTCCACGAAGTGCTCTCCGGACGCAGCGTGGTCTTGCTCGTTGGTGGATTGCTCATCGGAACGCTCGTAGGTCCGAAGGGCTTTGAACCGGTGGCGCCCTTCTTCAAGAGTGGATTCCAGGGCGCCCTGATGCTTTTCCTTCTGGAAATGGGTATCGTTGCCGCCTCTCGCCTGAGGGACCTGAGGGAAGTGGGCTTCTTCCTGATAGCTTTCGGTATTCTCGTGCCCATACTGCATGGCACTCTGACCATCTGGTTGGCCCAATTCACCGGACTGACGGTTGCCGGAGCGGCCGTGCTCGCAGCCATGGTTTCCAGCGCATCCTACATTGCAGCCCCGGCGGCCGTTCGCATTGCGCTCCCGGAAGCCAACCCGACATTTTATCTCACGGGGGCCCTCGGAATCACGTTTCCCTTCAACGTAACACTCGGCATTCCGCTGTATTATTTCCTGGCCGAGTGGATACTCGGATGAAAAGACGGCTCCAGGCTGCTCACTCTTTGAATCTGAAAACGCATGTCAAGGCACTCTGTCGTACCGCTGAAGCTCGTCACGATCGTGACGGAGCGCATTCTGGAAGACCGGTTGTTGCGCACCCTGCTGGACCTGGGTGCCAAGGGGTACACGCTGACTCAGGCGACGGGCAAAGGTTCTCGTGGTGTCCGGGCCTCGGAATGGGAGGGCCCCGATACGAAGATCGAGGCACTCGTCAGCCATGACGTAGCGGAAAAGATCGTAGATCATGTCGCAGATGCTTTTTTCGAGCATTATGCCGTCATCGTTTACGTTCAGGATGCGGCGGTCGTGCGCGGCGAAAAGTATATCTGAGACGTCGTTGCTGACGCTCTTCATTCTCGCCTACCTCCTGCTTACCCTGACCATCGGGTTCTGGGCGGGACGGTTCATCCATTCCTCTGCGGATTTCACCCTGGCGGGCCGGCAGCTGCCTGCCTTTGTGGTCGGTGTAACCCTGTTTGCCACCTGGTTCGGTCCGGAATTGATCATGGGTGTTCCGGCCGAATTCGTGCAGTACGGGGTGAAAAGCCTGATCATTGACTTGGGGGGCAACTCCATCAGTCTGCTGATTGTGGGTTTTTTCTTTGCCAGACGTATGTATCGTTTGCGCATCGTGACCACGAACGACTTCTTTCGACTCCGATTTGGAGCCCGGCTGGAAAGCGTCACGGCCCTCCTCAATGTCCTGGGATACTTTCCGTGGATCGCCGCCCAGTTCCTGGCGTTGGGCATCCTGTTTGAAACGTTGCTCGGAATCCCGTTGGTCTGGGGAATTCCACTCGGTGCGCTGGTCGTTGTTATATACACGTATGCAGGCGGCATGTGGGCCGTCTCCATCACGGATCTTCTGCAGTCCGTGATGATCGTTGCCGGTCTTCTGTACCTGCTCTTTACGTTGCTCGGCATTGAACCGGGATCTGTAGCAGACCTATGGCCTGAGCAGGATGGGTTTTGGCAGATCCGACCCGAGACCGGATGGGCCAACTGGATGAACCACCTGTCGCTCTGGATGGTATTCGGCGTCGGGTCTGTCCCGGTCCAGGAGGTATATCAGCGCGTTCTTGCAGCGCGTGATGAACGGGCGGCAGCCGCCGGAGCACATATCGGGGCGCTGTTGTTGCTCGTTATCGGTGCGCTTCCAATGGTTACCGCCCTGGTCATTGTCGCTCTTCATCCAGAGCTCCTCTCTGGCGGAGACGGGCAGCGCCTGATCCCGGAGATGGTACGCCGGTACATGGGCACGCCCGCTCAGGTCCTGTTTTTCGGGGCCCTGATATCGGCTATCCTCAGCACGTCCAGTGGCGCGATGCTTGCACCAGCCACGGTCATCGGGGAAAACTTGATCAAACCCCATTTCCCCAGGCTCTCCGACGCCCAACTTCTTCGTGTCACGCGGCTGGGGGTCGTTGCCGTGGCCATCGTGGCGGTCATCATGGCCTGGATGAACGAATCCATTCATGGCCTGGTTGTCGATTCGGCCACCCTCACCCTCGTCTGTGTGGTCAGCCCGTTTGTCCTCGGAACGTTCTGGTCTCGTGCTTCAAGGCGTGGAGCGTGGGCATCCATCCTTGTCGGCCTGCTTACCTGGTTGGTCTGCAGGGCAGCCCAGACAACGATCGAACCATGGCTGATCGGAATGCTGGCTGGTTGGTTGGGCATGGTCGTAGGCAGCTTCGCATGGCCGGACAACAGTGGGCGTATGTTTGCGTTGGAGCAGCAGGCGCGCAGCCAGCCGAAGGGTCTGGCATCTTGACGTATCCGGGGCATTCACTCAAGGACCACACGGCCATCCTCTATCCTGACCGCGGCAGCTTGGCCGATGCACTGCGCCGGGTGGTTGATGCCGGCATCCGGCTTGATGGCGCCGCTGATCACGGTGTCAGCGAAGCGCTGTATCTCAGGGATCCTGACTGGAATGGTGTTGAACTGTATCGGGACCGTCCTGAAAGCGAGTGGCCTCGCGACGCGCAGGGAGAGCTGCGCATGTACACGCGTGCCCTGGACCTGGAGGCACTCCTGAAAGAAGTATTCTGAGGGCCTTGGATCCGTATCGTTTCCGGCTGTCGTGCAACGCATATTCATCCGTTTCACTCCGCGGAGGATGCCATGCAACCGATACAGGGACTGCACCACATTACTGCCATCGCCTCTGATGCCCAGGCCAACATCGACTTTTATGTTCGGGTGCTCGGTCAGCGTCTGATCAAGACGACAGTCAATTTTGACGATCCGGGTACCTATCACGTGTATTATGGGGATCGAAGGGGGACACCCGGCACGATAATGACGTTTTTCCCCTGGCCCGCGATGCATCGGGGACGACGAGGAGCGGGAGAGACGTCCGCCATGGCCTACGCGCTGCCCCAAGGCTCTCTGGGCTGGTGGATGGACCGGCTCACGGCCCAGGGTGTCGCATGGGATGGACCCGAAAAGCGGTACGGGGAATCGGTCATACGGTTTGAAGATCCTGACGGATTGGTCATCGAACTCGTTGCCACAGACAGTCCATCGACCATAGAGCCGTGGGAGGACGGGCCCATTCCGTCGATGCATGCGCTACGGGGATTCCACAGCGTAACGTTGTTGTTGCGGGATGTGGAGCCAACGGCACAGGTATTGACACATCATATGGGATACACCTTGGTTGCCCGGGAGGGCGCTCGGTATCGATATCGGGGAGCGTCCAACGACCGTGGGCTCTACGTGGATCTCCTGCATGCGCCCGATGCGGGGAGAGGCGCCTTTGGGGCAGGCTCCATCCACCATATTGCCTTCCGGACGGTCGATGATGAGGAGCAGTCGAGCTATCTGTCGGCCTTGCGGTCGGCAGGCCTTCAGGTCACACCGGTGCAGGACCGACAGTATTTTCGCTCGATATATTTCCGGGAGCCGGGTGGCGTCCTGTTTGAAGTGGCGACCGATGAGCCGGGATTCACCTCGGACGAATCGGTCGAAGCCCTTGGTTCGTCATTGAAGCTGCCGGCCCGGTATGAAGCGCAGCGATCGCAGATTGAGGCCCGTCTGCCCCCCATCGAAAGGCAGGTGTTCACCACAGAAGAAGAATGAGCATCATGCATCACGAACCGGACCCTCATCAAGGTCAAAACGTGGTCCGTTACGGGCCCACGTTGCAGGAAGCCACCTCGGCCATGATCCTCCTTCATGGTCGGGGTGCGACCGCCTCCAGCATACTGGATCTCGGCAGGGCCTTGCCTCGTGAGGGGATGGTCTATCTGGCTCCTCAAGCCCTGGGCAACACCTGGTACCCGCACTCCTTCCTTGCGCCGCGCCCTCAGAATGAACCCGGTATTTCGTCGGGGCTCAAGGCCATTGCGGCATTGGTCGAGCGCCTTCATGATGCGAATATCCCATCAGAGCGGATCGTGCTTGGCGGCTTTTCCCAAGGAGCATGTCTGGTCTCTGACTTCGTGGCCCGGCATCCTGCGCGGTACGGAGCGGCGCTCATCTTCAGTGGCGGACTCATTGGTCCTCTTGATACGCCTCTGGCCTATGCCGGAGATCTGCGGAAGACACCCATCTTCCTGGGCTGCTCAGATACCGACTTCCATATTCCGCTCCGGCGTGTCCGGGAAACAGCCGCCATTTTTGAGGGGATGGGTGCAGATGTGCTGACAACGATATATCCCGGCATGGGACACACGATCGTTCAAGAGGAGATGGATACGGCCAAGGAACTCCTTGATGATCATTTAATGTGAACACACGGTTGATCTTGCCTGTGCCGATCCCTAGTTACTGGGGATCCAGCACCCCATTTACCGCCATGCGCATCATCTTACTGACCCTTTTGCTGCTGACCGGATGCCGGTCGGATACCCCATTGCAATTCGCTTTGATTGGCGATGGACCCTACAGCCCCATCGGGGAGGAAGTGGCAGCCCGCATGATTGAGGACATCAACGCCCGGGATCATATGGCCTGGGTCATCCACCTCGGTGATACCAAGGGAGGCAGCCAGTCCTGTTCGGACGCCCTGCTTGAGAGCCGCTTCGACCTGTTCCAGCAGTTTTCCATTCCGTTCCTGCTGACCCCCGGCGATAATGACTGGTTTGACTGTGTGCGTGAGGCTGCGGGCTCGTATGATGATTATGAGCGCCTGGACTTCACCCGGAAGCTGTTCTACCCGGATCCTGCCGTGAGCACGGGTGGCCAAGCCATGCCGGTACGTTCCCAGGCGCTCGAGTCCACCTACACCGAGTTTGTCGAAAACCGGATGTGGGAGCAGGGAGGCGCCGTTTTTGCGACTGTTCACCTGGTGGCCATTACGCGTGCGCCAACCGATTCCACCGTCGCGCAGCGTCGACTCGATGCAGCCAGTGACTGGGTACGGACTGCCTTCAAGACGGCGCGCGAGTCCGGTGCGGCAGGCGTCTTCCTTGCAACACAGGTCGATCTCTGGCCTGTTTCGTCGCCGCAGGAATTCTACGGAGAGGCATGTCGCCTGTGTGGTCAGCCTGCTCCGGGACTGGCTCCGTTCTATGACGTCCTGGCCGAAGAGTCAGCCGCATTCGAGGGGCAGGTGGTCATAGCCGTTGGGGATACCCATGTATTCAGGGTCGATAAACCGCTGCGGGGCACCAACGGGGCCGTACTGCAGAACGTGACCCGTGTAGAGGGCTTCGGAGAACCCAACCTGCATTGGGTCCGGGTGGAAGTGGATCCGGCCGAGCGCCAGGTCTTCACCTTCTACCAGGAGTTCGTACCCGCCGGCTCGTGAGCCGATTCATGGTTCTTTTTTGCCCCGATCCGTACCTGCTTTCCCCGGGGGTGGAATGATGCGGCCGGGCACAGCGTCCAACCAAGGCTGTAGTCTGGTAATTACTCCCATTCCCCTTATGCGTTTTGAGTCCTTGGGTATCTGCGCCGCGTGCGCGGCATTCCTTGTTTTGAGTGCCGGCTGTGCCTCCTCAATTGAATCGATGGAAGAAGAGGGGCGAACGGTTGCGGTCACCGATATGTCCGCTGCGGAAGCGCTCTACTGGCAGCGACAAGAAGCAGCACGCAGCAGGTATACCCAGGCTGAAGTGGACTTCATGACCGGCATGATCGGACATCATGCGCAAGCGCTCATCATGTCGGGCATGGCACCTGAAAACGCAGGTTCCAACGCCATCCGGATTCTGGCTGCTCGTATCATCAATGCCCAGAATGATGAGATTGCCACGATGCAGCGCTGGTTGCGTACCCGCGGTGAGCCGGTGCCCGAGGTTCATATCGACGGCCTCAACTTGATGGTTCACATCCCCGGCCAGGACCATGATATGGCGGGTGGGCATGATCATGCCATGATGCCCGGAATGCTTACGCGAGCGCAGCTCGAGGAACTGGCCGCCGCCCGCGGCGCCGCGTTTGATCGCCTGTTCCTTACCTATATGATCCAGCACCACGAGGGCGCTACCTCCATGGTCGACGATATGTTTGCCACCGATGGCGCAGGCAACGACGAAGACGCTTTCCGTCTGGCCACGGACATCAATGTGGATCAGGAAACGGAAATTGCGCGCATGCGGCGTATGCTTGAAGCGATGACTGAAAAGTGATGCCTGCCGTAACCCCGCCAATGGCACGCGGCATGAGCACCCATCTCTCACCCAAACCGAGAACCCCATGAACCCTTCTACCTGTACTACCCCCGGATCCTGCCTGGTCGGGAACGCCCTCTGGGGTGTGTTTTTTGCGGCAGTCCTGTTGGCCGGTTGCTCCTCCGGCTCCATGATGGATGCTGGCGAAGCGACGGCTTCCAGCATGCCCATGCTGTCCACAGAGGCGCCATCGCCTGATCCCCGGGTCGGTCTCGGAGCGGGTCTCTTCGATGCGGAGGAGGCCCTTTGGAACCTCAACAAGCTTTCCACGACCCCGCCGACCGAGGACTTCATTGGTGTCACCAACTCGGATCTGGCCTTCAAGGACAATTACGTCTTTCAGGGTAATTACAATGGGGTCATGATCTGGGATGTCGCCAATCCAAGCGCTCCCGAATTGGTCGTGGATTACCTCTGCCCAGCGTCGCAGAGCGACGTATCCGTCTACGGCAATCTGATGTTTGTTTCGGGCGAAGGCACCAGTGGTCGTCTGGATTGTGGTACGGAGGGTGTGGATGAGCGCGTGAGCGAGGATCGCCTGCGCGGTATCCGCATTTTTGACATTTCTGATGTGCGCAATCCCGAGTACATCCACAACGTGCAGACCTGCCGAGGATCGCACACCCACTCCGTCCTGAAGGATCCTGACGTGGACGACAAGGTTTGGATTTACGTATCCGGTTCTGCAGGCGTACGCCCGGAAGAAGAGCTTCCTGGCTGCTCCGCGGCCACACCGGATGAAGACCCCAACTCGGCCCTCTTCCGCATTGAAGTGATCGAGGTACCCCTCGACGCTCCGGAAAAAGCCGCCATCGTCAGTTCGCCCCGCATTTTCGAAGACCTGGTTGCCCCGCCGCAGCATGGCATGTCTCCCGCCGATCTGCGCATCATTGCCGAGGCCAAGGCCAATGGAGCGTTTACAGCCGATATTTTTGGTCAGGAGCGCATTCTTTCGGGACGCATGCTGGACATGTTTGCAACGCCGTTCATGGAAGCCCGGGGTGGAGGAGACATGACGGCAGCCGATAGTGCGGCCTTCCGCGAGGCACTACCCGGGATCATCGAGGCCCGTTTCGGCAACATGAATCGCAACCGCAGCGACGGACCGGCGCCGGGTCCCACCCAGTGCCATGACATCACCCTGTATCCGGAAGTCGGTTTGGCTGGTGGTGCGTGCGGTGGCTATGGCCTGCTTCTGGATATTTCGGACCCGGCCAATCCGTGGCGAATGGATGCAGCTGCCGACTCCAACTTCTCCTATTGGCACTCGGCCACGTTCAGTAACGACGGATCGAAAGTGCTCTTCACGGACGAATGGGGTGGCGGCGGCCAGCCCAAATGCCGTGAGGACGACCCCTACGAATGGGGTGCGAATGCGCACTTCACGATTGAGGACGGCAAGCTCGTATTCCACAGCTACTACAAGCTTCCGGCCCCACAGACCAATGTGGAAAACTGTGTAGCGCACAACGGCTCCATGATCCCGATCCCCGGACGCGAAGTCTTTGTTCAGGCGTGGTACCAGGGTGGTATTTCCGTCTATGACTGGACGGACATCAACAATCCGACGGAGATTGCTTTCCATGATCGCGGACCGGTCGATGCCGAGACGCAAGGCAATGGCGGCAGCTGGTCGGTCTACTGGTACAACGGCCTCATCGTGAGCTCGGAGATCTCCCGTGGACTGGACATTTTCGAGCTGACCCCGAGCGGATTCGTGAGTGAAAACGAGATTGCAGCGGCCAATACGGTTCAGCTCGACTACCTCAATGCGCAGGGTCAGCCGATGTACCACTGGCCAACGACCTTCGTGCTCGCCCGTGCTTATGTAGACCAGCTTGAGCGCGCGCAGGGGCTTTCCATGCCCCGGATCAATGCGGTCCGTGCGGCGCTTTCCAAGGCGGAAGGACAGTCCGGCTCGGCACGTCGGGCAACACTGACCAACTTGGCAGCCGATCTGGATGGCTCAGCGGATCACAAGGTGGCCATGCTGGTCGATACGATCCGCGGCTTGGCCTCCTGATGCTCCTTGGCTGATGCGTTTGGCACCCAGCCTCGCAGGGAGATGCCTTGGTAGGACGACCGCCCGGTATGACGCTGTCATACCGGGCGGATTGTTTATGCTCTCTTGCTGATCCGCTTCACTGGTAGGTGTTCTCCATGCAATCGTGTGCCTTTCTGACCTTGGCCGATCCGACCGGGTATCACATCGATGATCATCTGGCCGCCGATGCCCTGCGGGCGGTGGGCTATGCAGTGGAAACCATTCCATGGGACGCTCCCGGCCAGGCGTGGGATCGCTTCGATGCCGTTGTGGTCCGCTCCACGTGGGATTACCACAAGCAGGTGGATGCCTTCTTCGATGTACTCGACCATATCGCCTCATCTGGTCCTCGGCTTTTCAATCCGCTGGGCGTAATGCGATGGAACGCCGACAAGCGGTACCTGGCCGACCTGGCTGAAAAGGGCGTGGCTGTCGTGCCAACCCTGTTCGGTCGGGCTTTCGAACGCGGCGATGCCGCGCACTTTGCTGATATCATGGAGACCCGGGATCTCGTCATCAAGCCCATTCGGGGGGCGAATGCCGAGGGCGCTTTTCGACTGGGTCCCGATGACGTGCCTGAGGCGGCAGTAGCACGTTTTGCATCGGACGATTTCATGGTTCAGCCGTTCGTCCCTACCGTCACCTCACAGGGCGAGGTGTCCCTGTTTTATTTCGGGGGCCGCTATAGCCATGCCATCCAGAAGATCCCGTCGAAAGGGGATTTCAGGGTGCAGGAAGAGCACGGTGGTACCATTCGTTCCTGGACCCCAGGGGAGTCTGCACACGAGGCGGGCACGCGGGTCATGCAAGGACTTGCCGAGCGCTGGCCGGACGCACCCACGCTGTATGCCCGTGTGGATCTGGTATGGGGCGACGATGCCTGGTGGCTCATGGAGCTTGAGGTCATCGAACCCTCCCTGTATTTCCGCATGGATACGCATGCTGCACACCGCTTTGCAGAGGCCCTGCACAGCGCCATCCGTTGACTCGGGGCGGAAGGACATCTAGCTTCAACCCCCTTTCGTATCAGCCCTCTACCATCATGCAGACCCTTTTTGTCGAAGATGCTCCCGAAGCCATTGGACCGTATTGTCACGCCGTGCGGTCCGGCCCTTTCTACTTCTTGTCCGGCCAGACACCCCTTGATGCCGACACGATGACCATTGTAGGGGATACCATTAAAGAGCAGACCGGAAGGGTCCTCTTCAATATTTCCACGGTCCTCAATGGACTCGGACTCGGGCTCGTGGATGTTGTCAAGACGACGGTCTACCTCAAAAGCATGGACGACTTTGCAGGCATGAATGAGGTCTACGGCAAGATCTTCGAAGGTCATCGTCCGGCTAGAACCACCATCGCTGTTCGGCAAAATCCCCTCGATGCGCTGGTTGAAATTGAGTGCATTGCCGAGGCGCCGGACTGATCCTGCCGTCCTAGAGATACCCCGCGGCCACGCGTTCGGCCAGATCGGCCACAGCAGGACCATTTCGATTGGTCAGGATGACCACGGTCAGCTCTGCGTCCGGATACCGGTGGATGACCGTGCGGAACCCTCGCGTGCTGCCTGTATGGCCGTAGCGCAGATGCCCCTGGTGGGTGTCGATACGCCACCCGAAGCCGTAGTCTGACAGCCCCGGTGTGAACACGAGCGTCATCAGGGAGTCGCTGACCAGTCCGTCGCCGTAGAGCGCCTGATCCCAGCGGTAGAGGTCATTGAGCGATGAGTAGATCCCACCATCGCCCAGCACAGCGCTGGTCTGACTCTGGTCGCTGAAACCCACCTCGTCCCCTTCGACGGAATATCCGAAAGCACGGTTGGCCACCTCGTTCACGCCATCGATGAAGGCTACGCTCCCGTCCATTCCCAGCGGTTCGAAGATGCGGGTCCGCAGGAAGTCGGGAAACGAATGTCCCGATTTCGCCTCGATGATCAGCGCCAAAAGGGCATAGCCGGTGTTGGAGTATCGATAGTCCGTACCCGGGGGGAAATACAGGCTGTCCGTGCCTGTAATGAAGGTCAGGACGTCGGCATCGCGTACCTGTCCTTCGAATCCGTCGGGAATCAGGGCTTCATAGTCCAACAAGCCGGATTGATGCTGGATGAGATGGCGGACGGAAACCCCAGAGGCCACGTCAGGCATGCCGGCAAGAATATCCCGGACCTTCTCGTCCAGTCCCACTGCCCCCTCGTCCACGAGCATGGCCACGGCCATGGCAGTAAACTGCTTGGTTACGGATGCCAGTCGGAAGTTGGTGTCCACAGAGACCGGTATCCCCGCTTCCAGGTTTGCCATGCCATACGCGTCGGCGCGCTCGATTT
>Ga0075480_10001177_pt1 | contig 16399 bp, 15 predicted proteins | sample DEB08_DNA_7_FD_81590 | JGI IMG/M metagenome (GOLD analysis project Ga0075480, IMG submission 81590) | Aqueous microbial communities from the Delaware River and Bay under freshwater to marine salinity gradient to study organic matter... | ecosystem: Environmental > Aquatic > Marine > Coastal ... | reverse complement strand
GTTTGATTCTGAACTCGAAAAATTTGACATAGTTTTAATGAGCCCGCCTAATTTTATTAGACGAAAATTAGGAAAAGATGAAATTTCTAAATACGCCCAAAAGTATATCTTCTTTTGTCAAAGAGCTCAATCATATTGGGAGGTTGATCATACTCAGAGGCTTAAAGAGCAACTTTCTAGTGAAAAGTTTAGCCAAGTATTAAAACTTCCTAAATGTAGTGGTAGAATTAGATTCAAAAGTTTCAACCACGAAAGTGTAGTCGAAATAACTGTTGAATTCATGAAAGAAAAAATGGGGTTAAAAGGAGTTAGTAAAGAAGTATCTCTAACACCTCCCAATACCTTAATTCACCGTAAACACAAAAATCGAGTAGTTATCAGCCCTGATTCAGCTGGTCCTAAAATTAAAAACTGGTGTCCTAAAAAGTTCCTTAAACTAGCAAGAAAACTAAGTAGATTAGGCAATGAAGTAAGTATAGTCGTTTCTCCGAAGAACCATAAATCTTGGGAAAATATGCCAGGAAATATTTATCATACTCCAAAGTTTGAGAACTTTTCTGATTGGGTCTCGTTTCTATATGAGTCTAATCTTTTAATTGGCAACGACTCTGGAAACGGTCACCTGGCCTCTTTTCTGAACATTCCAACCATTACCATTTATAAGAAAAATAATCCATATTTCCATTGGAGACCAGATTGGGGACCAGGTGTTATTGTACACCCGGCTAAGTTTACTCGAATATTTGGTAAAAATTTATGGAGAGAATTTATTTCACCCTCAAAAATTATTTCTTACGTTAAACAGTTTTCCTAAAATACTTCAATGTTGCAGCTGCAGTGTAAACAAGTGGGTACATTTTTTCATCGTACCAGAGACTGGCAAAGTAAAGGCCGATTGGACGAGATATAAATTCAGTTCCTTCCTTGGTTTCTTTAATTAACCACTCAAAACCTTTTTGGACCTGCTCATCTTTGAGCCCTGATGATATTAAGGCATTTAAAGCTAGAGAAGTTTCTTCTATGGATCCTTGAGTTCCTTTGATTCCACTCCAACTACCATCTTCATTTTGAGAAGTTTTTATCCAGTTTATACCCTTATTATAAAGATCCTGAATATTTAAGCCCTCGGCATTTGGCAATTCACTCAAAGCTATTATAACTTGGGCTGTACCATAGGTCAGATTTAGCTTTTCTTTGTTATGTTGATTCCCAAACCATAAGGGATTCCAGCTGCCATCCGATCTTTGTGTATCATTTAGATACTTTACCAACGCTCGAACTGAAGTATTTATTTGAGTTTGCAGTTGTGAATTAACATCGTTTTTCCATTCGCAAAAAGCTCTCAAACAGTGAGCTGTAATATCTGGACAACTCTGGTCAAAAGGAAGCTGCCCCCAACCTCTACAAAAGGTAGGAATTCCACCATCACTATTTTGTAAGCCAAGAAGCCATTTGATACCTGCCTCCGCTTCTTTAACTGGCATTGAATCTTTCGTCGAAAGTCTACGTAAAGCGACAAGAGCGCCTGATGTATCATCCGCATCTGGAACTGCTCCTGGAAGTGGAGACCAAGCCCATCCACCCGGTGCTGCATTGGTATAGGGATGAACTTCTTTATATTGTTGATCACACAAAAACTTTAAAAGTACTTTTTTAGAAGAATCATCTAAATATTCTTTATTAGTTTCCGTTAGAGCATTGATGGAAAGAGTACTTACCCAGGTGTGCAGATGAGTATCAATTGGGTAACTGCCATCTTCTCTAATTGAGCTTTTCAAAAACGATGCGCATTTCTGTGAAACTTCTAAATTGTTTAATCCGCTTTCACAAAGGGACATTAATACAAAACCAGTTAATGGAGTTGCTTCCAAAAAACCTCCGTTGACAGGCTGAATAGACGAAAGCTTTTTTAAAGCTCGTTTAGTAACTAATGAACGGAACCAAGATAGAGGGTTTATCGCTGACCTTTTTTTGCGGTGCCTGACAAGACCAATTGTAATCAAAGCTGGTAAGGCATAACTGACGACTTCCAACTTGAGAATCTTGAACATCTTTGATGGAAAAACTGAAAGTTCAAATGGGAGCTGAAGTACTTTGCCCCATGGCTCATTTCCTAGTCTTCCAGCAATAGCTAAAGTTGTTAAAATAGGAACTGAGAATGTATGGTCATCTCCATAAACTTCGAGAATACGCTGGCATATCTTTTCTGGCTCTATGGAACCAACTTCTTTCAATAACCAACCTTCAACTTTCTTAATTGCGTCATCATCCTTTCGTTCAAGGGAAGTACTTAAAGAGAAGGCTGACCAACAAAGTAAAGTAGTGCTAATGTTGCTTGGACTATCAACTGTATCTCCATAACCACCATCTTCATTGATGTTTTCAACCAGCCAATTCAAGCCCGAATTTATATCTTCTATATTCTCTTCTTTTGAAAATTGATACAGTGCAAAAGTCGAAACAGCAGTAGAAAGAGCACTACTTGAAAGTTCACCTTCCCAAGAACCAGAATCATTTCTCTCTGAAAGAAGTTTCTTTGCTACCTTTTCTCTGAAGGTCTCAATGTCTATCATCGTTTTATGCATTTCAAAAGATGGGGACATTCTTTGATTTTTTCAAAGTTATAGCAGAAATCATAGCTAACTTTTTGCTCAAATTAATTTTTTTTAGAAACTCGCTTGTAAATAAATACAAGCGCTTGTACTATTTTCCATATATGAGATTTATAGAGACAGAAATGAAGAGCTCAAGGCTGCAAGAAAAAGAAATGAAAGCTTCAAATGAAAAAATTAAATCTAAGACGGATTCCGTTTCGTGGATTTTTGTGTGAAGTAATTTTGGGAAATAAACTATGAATAAAAAATTTACCTTATTAGAATTAATAATAGTCATCGCAATAATTGGAATTCTACTTTCCCTACTTTTACCGTCTCTCACAAAAGCCAAGGCAAGAGGTCAAAATGTCGTCTGTTTGAGTAACCTAAAGCAACACACAGTCGCAATGGCTTTATTCACTAAAGAAAACAATAGAAAACTTCCCGATAGAAGGCAAAGAAAAAGAGATGGTGGTTATGCCAACTGGGCGCTTTGCAGTGGAATTGATGAAGGAAGTTATTATGAAATTTTTCCCACAGAATATAGACAATTAAATAAATATTTAGGAGTTGATAAAGACTCTCCTAAAGGGGTTAACCTTTGCCCATCAGTTAGAGGAAACTGGCTGTATGATCTTGTAGGCACAAGCTACCAGTACAATACTTTCTATGGGCCCAATTATAACAGTAATAACTCTGACTACTTAACATTGGCTAGAGAAGGTATTACCGATTATCTGCACAAAATATCTGAGCCGAATGAATTCATACTTTTCAATGAAATCGACGCTTACAATAAAGTTCTCGATAATACTACAAAGTCTCCGCACTTAGCAGATGATCTCTATAATGTCACTTTCATAGATGGAGCTGTTAAAAGAGTAAAAGTTCTCTATACAAAAATGAATGGTCCTGGTTACACATTTATTCATGAAAATAGTAATCAATACAATACATATTAGTATTATAATTTGAATCAAAGAAATCACATTATAGTTTAGTCCTCTAAATTTGGAGACCGAATGGCCAGTTTAAAAGACATAGCAAGAGAATGTGGATGCGATATAAGTACAGTTTCTCGTGCTCTTCAGGATTCTCCGAGAGTTAAACCGACTACTAAAGAGAAGGTCAAAAAAGCTGCAGATAAACTTGGTTATAAACCAAACATCATTGCACAAGCTCTGGCCAGAGGAAAAACTAACGTAATTGCATATTTAGTTCCATCTCTTGTCTCCGAAACAGAAAATCTACCAGCTTTGCATATGAGCCAGTACCTTCTCGAAAAGAACTACGATTTAATAATATGCCAGTATCATGAAAACCATGATCTTATTAAAAGGCAATTAAATCGAATAGAAACCGGTGGAGCTGATGCCGTAATCATTTCTGCAGCAGAGTATTCTTTCGAAACTTTTGGTTCGCTACTTAAAAGTTTTAAAATCCCATTCCTCTTTCTCGACCGTCATTGTCCTGGAACAAAGGCTCTCACAGTTACCTCAGAAAACTATAAAACGAGTAGAGAGTTAACAAAGAAACTAGTGGACTCCAAAGTAGATGGAATTCTTCACTTTTTCACTAGGGATAATACAGTCTCTAAAGAAAGGAAAAAAGGTCTTTTAGAAGCGGCAGGTAACTTGCCTGTTATAGACTTTGAAGAGAACCTTGTAGAGTTTATTCAAAAAAACAAAATTCAACGACTGGGAGTATGTGCCTCAGTTCAAGAATCTGTTTATAAGTACCTCGATAAAACATCCATTAATTTAGACGACATAGAGCTTTTCGCTTCTGCATATGACCACTGGAATGGAGAAACAGCTCCTTTCCAAAAAGTCTATTTTGCAGAACAAAACTGGCCTGAAATAGCTAAAAAAGCTACTGACTCGATTCTTGGATTAGTCGATAAAAATAAGCCAAAGGAAAAATTGGCTCAGATACCATTCCTTCCCATTAAAGAAAAATAGATCCATATCAAGATCTTTTTTATTGAGTTTTATAAATGAAGCTGGAAAGTCCTCCTTTAAAGGCTGATGGATACTCTTTGGGGAATAAGGTGCAGATGTTTTAAGCCTAAATTTATGTAAAAAGGTCATTTGTCAATTAAGCAGAAGGGATGAAAACCTAACGTAAAAATTTTAAATAAGAAAGGAAATCAAAGAATAAGGAGTAAGTTTAATTCTCGAATATAGGGACAATTTATGAATCTTTTAAAAACTCTGGAAAATTTTTGTTACAAACCTCAGACTTTGAAAGCTGGTGAAGTTTTCTTAATAGAAGGTGAGTGCCCTTGCCCAACCTACGTTCTTATTTCTGGAGCAGTTAAGGTTACTGCTGGAGGGGTCGAGATTGGAATTTTCCAAAGCCCTGGCGATACTTTTGGAGAGATGGCTGCCATATTAGAAAAACCTGTAAGTGCAAATGTTGAAGCAGTTACGGACTCACAGGTATACGTAATAAAAAACTTCAAAGAGTTCCTATCCAAGAATCCTGTTCTATGCATAGAAATGCTCGAGAGTTCTTACCAAAGGTTGAGCCAAATGAACAAAGGTGTCAATATGATGCTACGAATGATCAAATAATTAGTTTTTCCAATCTCTCCATAGCCATTTAAGAGCTTCAGGGAAAATTAAACCACCATCTTTACCGCTGTGGCCACCTTTTGTAGGTACGAAGATATAATCATATTTACTAAACTTTAAAGCTTTATCCATCTGTAGATTCGCAAGCCACCAGTTTCCATGACGGTTATCCAAATCCTTTTCACCATCTTGAAGGTAAACCCGAATATCTTTTTTTTCCGACTTTCTAATAAGTGCTGGGTAAATATGGCCTCCTCGAATATTAGTAAAACTACCAATGTGACTAAGGACTTTATGGAAATAGTCAGGTTTTTTCCAAGCAGCAGTAAAAGCACAAATTCCCCCTGAAGATATTCCACAAATAGCTCTCATTTTACGATCATTCGTCAAAGTATATTTCTTGCCTACTTCAGGAATAATTTCTTCTATAAGCATTTTTGCATATTGGCTGCTCAATGAATCGTACTCAAAAGAACGATTATTATTTTTCCAGGGGCTCTTAACCTTTGAGTTTCCTTTATGGCCAGGGTTAATCATAATCGCTATAGTGACTGGCATTTTTCCTTGATTGATAAGATTATCAAAAACTACGGGAACCCTAAAATCCCCTTTAAGCTTGTTGTAGGTATGTCCATCTTGAAAAACCATCACAGCTGCTGGGGTTCCTTTTTTGTATTGAGCAGGAACATACAGATAGTATTTTCGCTTAGTGTCTTCAAAGACTTTACTTTCGTGAATATGCTCTGTTACAGTGCCTTTTCGAACGCCTGCCTGGGGAGTTGAATCTGGCCCATGAGACTTTTTTTCTTGGGCAATTGAAATTGATAATAAAGATAGGAATAACAAGCAAAAAGTCTTCATAAGTGAGTCCACAATTATTTATACACACTAAATTAATAGCCTTAAAAGAAGTACATTAAGTTCAATATTCCAAGTGGGACTAATTAAATAAATTCAAAAATAAATCTTGAGTTTTATTACTATTTAATTGTAACTTTTCTTAAAAAAAGGTGTCACGATTTGGTATAAAGCAACAAATGTTTATAAGAAAATTGTCCAATAAAAAACTGTGAATATTTTTCAGTTTTCTTGTTTTGCTGTCATAATGAGATTATTTAAATTTATGAAAACCGGGCATTAATGAATATTTTTCGCGACAAATAAAATTTTAAAAAGTTGTTATTTTATGATTTCAGAAGAAATTAAAGAAGCCATAAACCTGCTCGGTGAGGAAGAAGGAGTCAAAAAAGCTTTCCTTTTTGATCACTCTGGTAGCTTTATTTGCGAAGATAGCAAAAATGCTTTCACTGAGCATGGCCGCAATTATTGCTTAGAGCAAGTGCAAGCACTTCTTAAGCTCTCTTTTGAATATAGAATTCACAACGAAGAACTAATGTACGATCTAGAAGAAGCTAGAGTTACCATTCTGTTTCTTGATCACGCCATATTAATGGTTTTCGTAGGTATCAACGCCGATCATACCTCTACTCAAATCGCCCTAAACTCTCTTGGACGGAAAATAAACACGCTAATGGCAAGGGCTAACTCTGCTGAAAAACAGGCCAATGCTCCATCATTAGCAGCGCCCCCATTAAAAAATAAAGTCAAACCAAAAGTTAGCTTTGCTAGTCGCAGCAGCACAATTGATAAATCCAGCTTACCTGATGTCATTGAAGCTGATTCGTCATTTATAATTTATCTTAAAAAGCTTCTAATGGACTATGCTGGCCCTAAAGCAACAAGAGAATTAAATAAATACCTACATGAAAAGCAAATTCATGTAGAAACCCTTGATTCACTGAAAGCGTATAACCTTATCGAAGGTTTAGCTGATTACCTCGAACTTGAAAAAAGTGATGACTTCAAAGTTGATGCACAACAAGTCCTAAACAGATACTTTTAGAGACTGTTATGCAAACACACTGTGAAAACTGCCATTTAATCTTCCCCATAAAGGAAAAGAGAGAACTAAGCCTCGCTACATGTAACTTTTGTAATGCTGAGCAAACTGTCCCAGATTACCCTTGGAGTCCAGGATCAATATTAGGCTTTCGTTACAAAGTCGTAGAGATTATTGGTCGAGGAGGTCATGGATATGTCTGTATTTGCCGTGATCTTATTGATGACAAAAACTGTGTCCTCAAGATCTACCACCGTGCTAAATTAAAGCCTCATGTTTTAGAATCATTTCTACTTGAAGCAGACTCTGCCAAAAGATTTCTGCACCCCAATATAGTGAGAACATATGGCGGTAATGTTGATGGAACTATCCTCTACATTGTTCAAGACTGGATTTGTGGAATGGACTTAATCAAGTACGAAAGAAAAATTGGCCGTTTTACTCTTAATCAATTGATATACATCATGTTAAGAACAACTAAGGCTCTGAAATACTTGTGGGAAAACTTTGAGATTGTCCATCGAGATATAAAGCCTGAAAACATTATGCTTAATCACCTTGGAGAAGTTTTCGTAACTGATTTTGGAATTATGTCCAAGGCTCTTGAAAAAGATAATAACGAAAAGCTCTTTTGTACACCAGAGTATGTTCCTCCTGAAACTGCAGCAGGTATTGGGGAAATTGATTTTCGTTCGGACCAATTTTCTTTAGGAACCACCTTTTTCAGATTGATTGCCAGTGAACACGCTTTTAGTGGTTACAATGTCGAAAACATTATAATGAAGCGATTAAAAGGAAGTATTCCTCATTTAAAATATCATGCAGATATCCCGGATTATGTCGCTGAAATGATCTATAAAATGATGGCCGTTAACAGCAATGACCGCTTTCAAACTTTCGAAGAATTAATTAGCTACATTGAGCAAGTTTTAAACTCATTGCCTCCAGAAACAAAGATTATCAAAGTGGCCAGAAATTATGCTTAGTACAAATTTATCTGAAATATCAAAAAAGCTGGCTCCTATAGAAATCAAGAGCACACTTAGTAATGAAAATTTACTAAATACAATCTGCAGTATGTTTCTCTTATCTGGCCCTAGTATGATTTATCTGACAGATGAAGATACAGATGGAAGAATATATTTTTCTGACGGTGTTTTAAAAGCTGCTTTCTGGAAAGATCTAAGTGAAATTGATGCTCTAAAACAAATACTAAATCTGGACTATGCTGGAGTTAAAACTATTAAAGGTCAAGACTGCTATGAGCAAGACCTTAATCTAAGCCTAGATGAATTTTTAACTATGGTAACTCCAGAAAATATCCAAACCGTCAAAGACTATGAAACTGGAGAGTATAATAAATCTCACTTAATAAACTTAAATTTCATTAAAGGCTTTCTTGCTTTAGAAAATAACCTTATCACCATACATCAAAATATTATTCCAGATGCAGTTCCAATTGATTACTTAAGGTCATTAGTTGCTAACAGTGATAACCAAAAAGGTGTCTTTTGTAAGATCAGCCATTTACAAGGAAAGCAAGCATACTACATAATGGCATATAAAAACCTTACCTGGATTTTTCATGTCAAAAAGAATGCTGAAAGATCTAAACTTTATGAAATACTTTCAAACACCATAAATAAGGTCATTGAGTATGCATGAAGAACTTCTAAAGGAAGAGTTATCCAACTCTATCTCAAAATATATCCATGATGAAACAAATGTTCTTCAAACTTTGATTAACTCAATGGTGAAGACTCCTACTCCTAAAGCCCTTGAACTAACTGATGGAAATAGACTAGCGATTATATACTCTCAAGGTAGCCGCATTGTCCATGCTATTGAAACAGATAGGCAGATGACGGGGGAAGGATTTATTGGCAAAGATGCCATCTTAGCGATTAGGCTTTTTAGTCAAGTAAAGTTCCGAGAGTTTCATTGCGACCCAGTCGAAAGTCCGACTCTCGATTTACTTCCCGAAGAAGTTTTTGACCGAGCAGTAATTGAAGAGAATATGACTCTTAAAGATATCTCCGAAATGCTTGGTTTATACTCATATATTGAGATGGGTTTATACATGAATAGTGCTTTTCAAGAACAACAGATTTTTTATGCAAAAGATACTGATAATTATGGTAAACTTTCCCAGCAACTCATCAACTTTGTAAAGAAGTTAATAGTAAACCTACAATCAACTCATTTGGAAATGCCAGATAATATTCAGATCAAGCTGGTCTCTAACTCATTTAAAACTGCACTAATTAAGCAATATAGTGAAAACTTTGTTATTATATTTTCATCATCTTCTATTATTGATGATAAACTAAGAACCTCGTTCAACGACTTCTAAAAAGATAAAGATTTTTTACTTTCGAACACCATCTGCTTTCCAGTAAAAGGATCCTTAAACTCCAACTTCTTTGCTAGAAGCTTCATCGGCTTTGTAAAATCATTACTTCTATCTTTTTGAACTGTGGGATAAAGAGGATCATTCTCAATTCCGGATCCAATATGGGCCATGTGAACTCTTAACTGGTGTTTCTTTCCCGTAACTGGCTTTAATTCAAATAAAGCTCTGTCTCCCCTCTCTTCGATAATCTTGATATAACTCTCAGAGTTTACAGGACCATCTCCAACTTTCATTAGAAACCTGGGGTTAACCTTCTCCATACAGTTTTTCAAATGCCATTCTCTTTCATTTCCTTGAGGTCTATGTGCTACTGCATGGTAAGTTTTCTGAACTTGTCTTTCACTGAATAAATTTTGATAGTCTCCTCGTTTATCCTTGTCTAAAATGCATAAAATTAAACCAGCTGTTAAGCGATCTAATCTATGCGCTGAAACCAAGTCCTTATTACCCGTTTTAACTTTAAGTCTATTCACTAAGGTTTCGTTGACATATTGACCTGAGGGATGCACTGGGAGAAAATGAGGTTTATCGACTATTAAAAAACTGTCATTTTGAAAAAGTATTTCTTCTTCAAATGGAATCTTATCTTCAACTGGAACTTCTCTAAAATAACTGATGTGTTGATCACCAAGGTAAACACTTTCAAGGCTAAAAGCATTACCATTAGAATCAATAATTTTTCCATCAATAAACCTTTGTCGCCAAACTTCAGAATCAATTCTGGGAAACTTTGCGACCATGAACTCAAAGATAGTCTTGTAATCGCCATCTTTAGGTAACCAAACAGTAGAGGGACTTATGGAAGTGCTAAATTCTTTTTTACTCATAATCGCTAAGTTATACCCGCGATTAGTAAATCAAATTAGTATTTACGATAAGATTTAGCTGAAATTAACTTTTCTTTTTCTTCATCAGGGATTTCACTACGACCATTTAAAAACTCCGCAGCGGCTTTTTGGTTTTTATAACGAAGTGATCTATAAATTTGAGCAACGGCTTTTTTACGAAGTTCTTCAGATTCAATATTTTCTAACGCTTTCTTAGCAATGTCTGCATTGTTGTATGAATAGCGATTTATTAAATTGTAGTTTGACGAATCTTTAAGGCCTTGATCTGTTTGTTTTTGCACCCAAGAATAAAGTCCTTCGCTTTTTCTCCAGTCCCAATTATTGACGATAGTCGACACCGCTCCTTTCTTATCATCTTTATTCTCGTAAATCCATTGAGCCGCTTCTTCAGGGTTAGCCCTCATCCAAGAAATCTCTACATTCCTCTCAGCATTTTTACGGTCATTTTCATTTTCTATTCCTTGAGCAAAAGCAAGAGCGTCTTTAGGTGATTTTTGTCCCCAATAGTATAATGCAGAACTTATCTTGTTACCTTTATCTTCAAACGCTTCAAAGTCACCAATAACTTTTAGAAAATCCTCATTGCTTTCAAGTGTGGTTAATATGCCTCTTAATGCATTTCTCTGCTTGCCTGTATCGAAATCTTTCAAGCTCTCAAGAGCTTTATTCATATCGACTTTGGCCACGTTATTAAAGAGGGTCGAGTAGTCAATTTGACTGGAATTAGAGAAACTTCCTTTATTATTTTGAATCCAATCTAAGGCTTCTAGTGGACTATCTTTCGACCATGATGCTATCACACCATTGACGGCATATCCTTGTTTTTTAGAAACTGCAAAAGCTATGGCTCTTCCCGGGTCTAATTGACCCATTCTAGAATATAAAATCCGAGCTACATTCCAATCAACGCCCTTTTCACTCTCAGCTTCTAACTGATCGTAAATTTCATAAAGTTGTTCTTCATCTAAAGTCTTAATCTTTTCCCATGTATCAGCCTTTTTTTGGTAGTTGTCATAGTTTGCATATCGACTTTTACCAAAAACTTCACTCAAATCATAAATGACTGAAGAAACGCAGACAGGAACATCAACCTTTTTAATAGTCTTTTCAATTACAACAACTTTGGGAGTACTTGTTTTTTCTTGGGGCTTTTCATGTTCTACTTCATCTGGTTTCACTTCATTTTTTTCAGGAAGTTGAACTTGATGATTCTGTTCAAAATTGTAGTCAGTTGGTTGATTTATAGCTTGACCGACAAAGAGAGCTGCCAGTACAGATAAACTCCAGCAAATGACGACAATATATTTTTGCATATTAAGAATCCTAGAAAAAGTTGCACACTTCCCTTAGGAGTCTGAACAAAGGAAAAAGTTCGATGAAATTTTAAAATTCTAATTATTTTAGAACTTCGACTTCCATGAAATGATAGTCATCTAGATGAAGTTTATACTTCTTAGAATTTCCAAGATTACCCGCAATTTTATAAGTCTTAGCTTTTGATTTTGGGCCTGGTGATTTTAAGGTCAATTCAAACTTATAAGTATTTTGGCCATAAGGCTTTTCCATCTTCATTAATACTGCAGCCTCATAATCACCATTAAAGCTCTGACTGATTAAAAACCTTCCTCCATCTCTAGATAATGTAGAAAAAGAATCAAGCTTTTTCAGACTGTGTCCATCAAGCGTTTCTGTGTCTTTAATGATTAGGTTCGACTCATAGATAGATATATTAGTTGTTATATTCGATCTAAGATCAAAACCTTGTCCACGTGTCCAAACTACTTCTTTTAATAATTCAAAATTTCCTTTAGAGTTATAGAAGATGAGCTCATTTAAATTTTTATTGAGTTTTACAAAGCCCCATTCGGTAAATTTAACGCCCAGTTTTTCAAAATACTCCTGAGGCTTATCGCCAACAATTTCCAATAAACCTTTTGAAACTGAATATATTTTTACAAAACCCTTTCCGTGCTTTAATTCACGTGGAATATTTTCTTTAAAATACTTCCCTTTAAAAGCTCTAAGAACCTTGATAGATAGATAAGAGTTTCTTTTCCAAATCTCTCCATCTTTATCAGAAGCTTTGATGATATATTCATTGCCATCTCTCAATAAAGCCCCAGTATTTAGGTCAAATAAATGGGTCCCATTATCTCCAACTTTTTGCTCTTCATTTTTATACGAAAGGCGTAGATTCATTTCTATATCTTTCATAAAAATGTTTGTGTAGGGGTGAATATTAAAACTAAAGCCGTTTATATCATTCCCTACTTCATTTATGAGTTTGTTGGAATATTGAAAGGCATTGTCTTTATTTAAAAGTAAACGTTTGCTGAACTGCCTTTTAACTATGCGGTTTTGAGGACTGCCTTCAAAATGGGAAAACTGAAGCTCTACTCCTGATAAATCTTTAAGCCAAAAGTAATACAAATACTCTGCTAGTTTAAGGTCTTTTTGCTCTCCACTTAATAAAAGCTTGGAGTTCTTTTCATTAGAGGAACAAGATATTTCTAGGTTGAAATCACTTAAAATCTGAGAAAATTTATGCTCTAAACTTCCTTGAGGGTACAAAGCATTTAAGTTCTGAACTTCATTTTTAGACAGAACAATCCCAAGCTCAGCAGCAGAAATAAGCTGGCTTATAAATATGAAAATAACAAAAAGCTTCATGAGTATCTATTTAGTAAATGGATACATGAAACTTATGATTTTTTTGACAAAGACTCTAAAAATTTTCCTAAGCTTGGTTGCGAGGAAGAATTTATTTTACTGGAATGGGTCCTACACCAAAAGCATCAAAACCAAGGGCTCCTGATTTTAAACCAGCTTCTGCTCGAGAAAAGTAATCTTTAATACTCAATGCAATAACTTCACGAATTCCAGATTCAAAATAAACAGCAATTACTTGACCTGCGAAACCACCTTTTTCAGGATCTAAATCTATGCATAACAAATTTCCTCCTGGATCAGTTCCGAAAGGGATCCACTTCTTATTCCAGATGTCTTCTTTAACTGCACCAACTATAGAATCTGGAACTTTAATTTTAGCTATTTTTGTATCTACCATCTGCCATTGACGCGCCGCATTTACGATTTTCATGATGGTAAAACCTTTGAAAGCTGTTTGGCCATCCTCAGCTTGCCCATTGCCAATTTTATAAAGCTCCAAAAGTTCTCCAGTTAGTTTTTGCCCTAATACCTTTTCCCATTGAGAAACTTCTTTGAGGTTGGCTGGTGGATTAAATTTAAAATCAACATCTTCAAGCTTAAGCTTAAGCTTAACTTGAACTTTATAAGCTTCCCATATATCCTCAAAGGATCTTTTATCTTTACTTTCGTAAAAATTTTCAGAAGGATTTTTTTTACATGAAGAAAATAAAAGTAAAAAACTAAGAGAAGTAATTAAAAATTTCATAACGCTATTCCAGTGTTTAAGACTTCCTAAAATAGAAGCACTAAGGAAAAGGAAAACATGATGTTGAAAAAAGAGTTCAAATTATTCACTCTTGCACTCATGTTCTTCACTCGAATCCCCTGCCCTTCCTACGATGATTTCAAAGAATCAGATCTTAACGAAGCTTCCAGATACTTTTCATTAGTTGGAATAATTGTTGGTTTATTTTCATTTCTTGCCTTCATGGCAAGTATAAAATATTTCTCATTGCCTACTTCAGTAATCTTTTCTTTGGCTTTCTCAGTCTTCATCACAGGTGCTTTTCATGAAGATGGATTTGCAGATACAATCGACGGTTTTGGAGGTGGCTGGACAAAAGAAAAAATTCTTGAAATTATGAAAGATTCCAGAATTGGAGCTTTTGGTGTAATTGCATTAATTCTTCTTTTTGCAGCTAAAGTTTCGCTTTTCATTGAAATCCTACCACATTTAGAAGTAATTAGCGGTCTTGGGTTTTTTCTTGCTTTACATGCCCTAAGTAGAGCTGCTGCAGCATCCTTGATTGTTCAATCTTCTTATGTTCAAGAAGATAAAGTTTCAAAAGCAAAGCCTCTTGCTACTGGCATGAGCGCAAAATCATTTATTTTCATGCTTATAATTGGTTTACTCCCTTTAATCTTATTGAAAAACCCATTCTTTTTCTTGATAGCGGTTCCTGTTTTCTTAAGCTCTTTCATAGCTTGTAAATACTTTGAAAAGTGGATTGGGGGTTATACGGGGGATTGTCTGGGAGCTACTCAACAAATTTGTGAAGTTGTATTCATGGCTTCTTTTGCCATTCTTCTAAAACCTCTTTAATGCAGGAAGTAATTGAATTCATCGCCTTCTTCTGAATGAAGAATTTCGTGTATTTCAGCTGCAGATTTCGAAGATAATATTGCTTCGCGAATATCTGCATGCTGCATCATTCGGGCAATGGCGCCAATTACTTCCAAGTGCCTTTCATGGTGATTTCCTGGAGTAATGATAAGAATAATTAACTCAGCAGGCTTTTCGTCAGGTGCGCCAAAATCAACTGGTGGGTTAGCCAGCGCCATAACACCCATAATTTTATCTGCTTCGGTAGTGGCTTCTATTTTAGCATGAGGTACAGCGATTCCTTCACCAATGCCTGTTGGCATCTCCTTCTCTCTAGCAAAAACTAAGTCTTTAAGCTCATCTGGACTCATCTTCATGTTATGCGTTTTAACCATGAAATGACAGAGTTCTTCAATAGCTTCCCACTTATCTCGAGCAAACATTGCTGGTAAAATGTATTCCTCTTCCAGAAATTCGATTAGTTTGGTTTTATCTCGCCCGCTTTCTTTTGACGCATCAAGAGTTTTACTTATAAGAACAGTTCCAATCAACTCAGTTGCAACAACACAGGCGAGAATTGCAGCCGTTAACTGGGTAGCAAAAGGTTTAAAGTTTGGATCTTCTGCAATGATAATTATTAAAGCAATTGTTAAACCTGCCTGAACAAGGAGTACCCTACCAATGTATTTCGCAATTTTTTGAGTTCCCGATCCCAGATAAGCTGCACCACTGGCACCAACGACTTTTCCCAAAGACATTGCTCCTAGGTAAATTCCAGCTGCAAAAAGTACACTGCCATTTAAAGTACTAATATCTAAATGCATACCTGCCAGAGTAAAGAAACAGGTAAAGACTGCTTGTTCCATAAAACTGAACTGTTCCAGGAGGTGGTCTTTGACATCTGACTTATTGGCCAAAACCATCCCCATAACAAGGTTCGCCATCAGTGGTGACGGACTTAACATAAAGTCAGAATTTTGCCAAAGAACTTTTATGTACTCACAAAGTCCATGACAAACCATTATTGCGATCAACATCATGGTGAAAAGTACAGAGTTAATCATACTCTTAGAATGATGTTCCTGTTTGTATTTCTTCTGGATTGACCTCGAATAAACATGAAGAACAAAACCGACAATGAATCCGATGGCACCTGCCATAACAAAACTACTGATACCTGGGATGACTGTCATCGCTACAGATGAGCCACTAATCTCTAAACGGGCATATGCTCTTACAATTTCAAAAACTGCCAAACAAATTAAGTTATCAAAGGCGATAACAGCAACCATGGTCTTAACCAGGATTCCTTTAGCTTGTTTTTCTTTTATTACATGAAGTGTTGATGCCGGTGAAGTCGCACAAGCAAGAGAAGCAATTAAAAGATATGCTGGCACTCTTAAGTTTTCATCAAGCCCAAAAGGATTGAAATAGTACATAGCAAAGAAAACGCACATGAATGCCAATAAAGATTCAGCAATAGCAATCTGCAAAATGCGTCGCATGGAGTTATGTAAGAGGCGAAAATTTAAATGAGCGCCAACCGTCACAGCAATTAAACCAATAGCAAAACTGGTTATGGAAGTAAGGCTTTTTTCTTCTTCGTGCCCAAGAAGGTGAAGACCTGATGTTCCAATAAGAATACCAGCAATAATCTGCCCTGTGAGTGCCGGGAGTTTAACTTTGTGAGCTAACATTCCTGCAAACCCACCAATGACAATGATGATTGCAGTTAGTAAAAGAGGGCCTGCACCTGTAAGTAATGCTGCTCCATCAGCTTTCGCAAATAGAAAATCCATCAACTACCTTTTTAGTT
>Ga0075480_10001176_pt1 | contig 16399 bp, 18 predicted proteins | sample DEB08_DNA_7_FD_81590 | JGI IMG/M metagenome (GOLD analysis project Ga0075480, IMG submission 81590) | Aqueous microbial communities from the Delaware River and Bay under freshwater to marine salinity gradient to study organic matter... | ecosystem: Environmental > Aquatic > Marine > Coastal ... | reverse complement strand
TCCGAACGAATGCATAGATTCAAAGTCTTCTACTCCCTCAAGAGAGGCCATAGTTCTTTCAAACAATTCTCTAGTTGGATTACCACTCCTTCCATAAAAATATTCATATTCTCCAGGCTGAGAGTTTTCAAAGGTTGTTGATAAGTGGATTGGAGGCATCACATCTCCAGTAGGTAATTTCACTCGTTTTTCAGTATGAATAGCCTTTGTATTCATTCCATAATTTTTTGATTTCCCCATAGAAGGAGTCTAAAAGTAATCGAATAATATCGCAGAAAAATACTCCGTTTTTATCTTGTTGAATCATGAAAAATCTTTTAATTTGAGTACATGGTAAAAAATATATATATCGCAGGTCCATTGTTTAACGTTCATGAAAAAAAATACTTGGAAGAGATAGCAGCAGTTTTAGAAGGAGCTGGATACGATTGTTTTCTTCCACATAGAGATCAAACTGGAATTGATCCGGATGAACTAAAAGACAACAATATGTCACAATCAACAAAAGATATTATCTTTAAAACAGATATTGACGCATTAGACAACGCTGACTTAGTGATAGCCTTAGTGTCTGGTCAAGACATTGACTCAGGAACAGCATCAGAAATAGGCTATATGTATGCAAACAAGAAACCCATTATTGCAATAACTGCATGGGAGAGAAGATATCGAAATTTGTTTACAGAAGGAATGTTCACTAAAACCATTCAAACTATAAAAGAAGTATTACCAGCTGTGGAGCAGATGAATTCTTAAAGAGTTATTATCTAGATTTCACCAACAGATTTTTATATCCCCTAATTCCAAATGCCCCAGTTCTTTCTGGTTCCATATTTAAAACTAAATCTTTTTTAAGGAGGTGTTCAAAAGAAACTTCTAATTCCAATCTTGCTAAATGTGCCCCAATACAGAAATGAATTCCCCCTCCCCAGCTACTGTGATCTTTATAACTTCTATTGAAGTTGAGTTTTTCAGGTTCTTCAAAAACTTCCGGATCTCTATTTGCAGATCCTAATAAAATTGCAACTTTTGTACCTTTTTGAATATTGTAATTTTCAATTTCAGTATCTTGAAGAACATACCTTTGAAAAAATTGTAATGGACTATCCCATCTAATTAGCTCTTCAACGACATCAGTCATATTAGATGCCTCCTCAAAAACCTCTGATGAAGTTTTGTTGTTTAACAATAGTCCGTTTAAGCCGTTACCAATTGTATTTACTGTAGCTTCATGGCCCGCATTCAAAAGCAGTATGATTGTACAAATGATTTGGTGGTCAGTTAATTCAATATCATTTTCAGTAACTTGTGAAAGACGAGTAATCATGTCATCTTTAGGATCATTTCTTCTTTTATCTAATAAATCTTGGGCGTAATCAAAAAATTCTTTGGCTGCATCTTCTGCATCTTCTGCATTTTCATTACTTATCTTGAAGTCGTACATCTTAACAATTTTATGTGACCAATCTAAAAATTTTGCGTGATCTTCACCAGGAACTCCTAGAAGTTCTCCAATGATGCTTATTGAATAAGGTTGGGCATAATCTTTAAGAACATCAAATTCTGTACTAGATTTCTCGTTTAATAATTCTTGAGACTTTTTTTGCATAAATGGAATCAGTTTTTGAACTGATCTTGGTAAAAAAGCTTTTGCAACCAGGCCACGTAATTCTTTATGCAACTCTCCTTCTAGATTTAAAAGTGAAAATTGTTCTGATTTCCAAAAATAATCATAAGACTCATATTTTTCAGATCTCTTATAGCCAACATAAGTCAGAGGAACATTCGAAGATTGAACTTCACTTTCGAAATTATCTATGTGGCTATGTGTAGTACCAAAACTTTTACTAGTTTGTATATGTCTAACATCTTTGTAGCGTGTTATAAACAGTAGATTATTGACCTCATCCCAAAAAATAGGCGTTTTCTCTCTATACTCCCTAAAAGTTGGATATGGGTTTTTTATGAAGTCCGGATCTTCAGTCGGGAGATGTAGTTCAGGTATGTTCATGTGATAATATTAAATACTGAAAATCGTGCACGTTTTAAAAAAACAAAAAATTTTTAAAATTAAAAGCAAGTTTCACAACAAGATGATATTATCAAAAACAAGCAGAATTCAATTGCCATTAACATAGAATTTTGCACACGATGTTTATTGGGTAACCACCGTTAAAAAACCATATATAAAAAAAGAGGTGTAGATGTCAATAATTAAAATTGAAAATCTTTCTGTGCAATATTTAGAACAAGAGGATAAAGCATTAGATGAAATTTCCATAGAAGTTGATGAAGGTGAGTTTGTTGCAATTCTAGGTGCTCATGGAGCCGGAAAAACAACTCTATGTTTGTCAATAAATGGAATTGTTCCAAATATGATTAATGCGGATATGTTCGGAAAAATTGAAGTGGCAGGAGAGGTTCCTCCAAACATTCCAGTGAGAGAACTTGCAAGTAAAGTTGGAAGTGTATTTGATAACCCCGAATTTCAAATGAGTCAACTAACTGTTTTTGAAGAAGTCGCCTTAGGTCTGCAAAATTTGGGTGTTGACAAAGAGACGATAATTGAAAATATTACAACGTCACTAGAAATGGTTGGGCTTGCAGGATTTGAAGAAAGGTCACCCTTTGAAATTTCTGGAGGCCAGCAACAGAGATTAGCTATGGCATCAGCTCTCTCAATGAAACCTCAAATATTAGTGTTAGATGAACCCACTTCCAACCTTGACCCCATTGGAAAAGAGGAGGTTTTCACAGTCACTAGAAAGATAAACCAGGAAGAAGGCTTGACAGTAATAATTGCAGAACATGAAGTTGAAGTAATCGCAGAGTATGCGGATAAAGTTATTCTTTTGGAACACGGGAGAATCACAGAAGTAGGAAGCCCTGATGAACTATTTCCAAAAATAGTTGACATTCAAAGCAATGTGGGTGTTAGGATTCCCCAGATAACAGATTTTGCTTCAAGAACTCCTGAAAAGTTTAATGGAAATATTCCAGTCACAGTTGACCAGGCTATAGAAAGGTATCTCTAATGAGTGGAACTCAAATAACCTGTACGAAAGCAGGACACACTTATCCCAACGGTGTAGAGGCCATAAAGAATGTAGATGCGACTATTAAGCAAGGAGAAATGGTTTCAGTTGTCGGTCAAAATGGTTCTGGAAAAACCACACTTGTAAAACACTTCAATGGGTTACTAAAACCTACTGATGGTGACATTATGATAGGAGATCTTAATACTAGAGAGAACCCAGTCGGTTTATTAGCTGAAAAAGTTGGATATGTGTTTCAAAACCCCAACCATCAAATATTTGCTGCTTCAGTTCACGAAGAACTGTCATTCGGTTTAAAAAACATTGGACTTAATGAATCTGAAATCGAAAAAAAAGTTCAAGATATTGCTGATGAGTTTCTTTTAACAGAGTACTTAGAGTTAAATCCATATAGGCTTGGTTTTTCCTTGAGAAAAACAGTTGGAATGGCTTCAATAATTGCTATGGAGCCAGATGTCGTCATTTTAGACGAACCTACTACTGGTCAAGATTACTCCGGAGTAAAAACCATCAAAGAGTCTATGGCTAAATTAAAAAGTGAAGGCAAAACTGTAATAGTTGTTTCTCATGATATGCCATTAGTTGCTGAAGAAACAGACAGAGTTTTAGTAATGTGTAACACTGAGTTAATATTTGATGGTCCCCCCGCAGATTTATTCATAAATAAACCCATATTAGAAAAAACTAATCTTAAATCCCCACAAATTACCTCATTTTCAGAGGCAAAAAATTTTGGAGATAATAAAAAGGCAGTTTTATCTGTCGAAGATGCTATTAAATACGTTTAAAAAACAATTTTCTAAAAAGCAAGTGAAATTGAAAGTTTTTACACTTACTTCAGCAAAGTTAGTTTTAATTTTGTAAAATTAACTTGTATGTAAAAATATTTAAACTTTCTCCTTCGAGTTTGTAAAAATTTTTCACATACCGATGTTTATTAGGTAACCACCGTAAAAAAACCTGACGGTGTTTCAAACGGTTTCACCGTATAACAAACCAATTTATATTAAAAAAATATAAAGACTAGAAGGGGGGATTTGTGAAAGACCAAGATACTTCACAAAGACTAAGTAGTGCCACCGGTGGTGGAGTTCCACTAACATACGTGATTGCGTTAGTACCAGTTGCTTCCGTATTGAATGTTATTGGAGGAACTGTTGCTAGTGCACTTAAATTACCTATATTCCTTGATATGATCGGAACAGCAGTTGTTGCTATGACGATTGGACCATGGTGGGGAGCTCTTGTTGGTGTTATAACTAACGTAACAAGCGGTTTCATTACTGGACCAGTATCAATTCCATTTGCAGCATGCAACATAGTTGGTGCTTTGATTTGGGGATATGGAACTAAATGGGGTTGGGCAAACGATAAACTAAAATTCTTTGGACTATCAGTTGCCTCAGCCGTAGGCGTTTCGTTAATGGCAGCGCCAATAGTTATATTCGTATTTGGAGGCGCAACAGGTCATGCATCTGATGTTCTTACTGCAGGTTTACTTGCAGCAGGAGGAGATATGTGGACTGCAGTATTCTCAAGTAACATAATTGTTTCTTCAGCTGACAAAATTCTTTCGTCATTTTTGGCGTTAGCAATTATTGGAGCATTACCTACCAATTTGCAGGTAACTGGCCCAATCATGAAAGCTGAAAATATGGGTAAAGCAGTATTAATAACAGCAGGTACAGTTGTAGGAGTTATTCTTACAGTTGTATCTATGAACCTGTAGGGGGTGGATGATATGAGAGAAGTAACATCAAGAGACGGTCTTGGTGCTGGTATTGTTGGCCTTGGGATAATGTATATGGTTTATCCATATGCAGCGTCAGAAATGGCTCCAGATGCATCGTTTGGAACGCTAGCAGGATTATGTCTAGTAGCTGGATTTCTAACTATATTGTGTGGAATTGCAGTTATAAGAATGAAAGACTAACAAAAACTAAAAAAGGTAGTTTATTATGTTCAGCAATAAAGTTGAGCAGGTTAAACACTTACCCTTAAAGATCGGAGAGGTTGCCCGGTATGTAATAGTACCGGGCGATCCAAATAGGGTCGAAATAATAGCTTCAGTTTTTGATAACTATCAGTTACAAGGAAGCAACAGGGAGTTTAACGCTGCAAGAGGAACCTACAAGGGTGTAGAAGTTTCAGTCGTTTCTACTGGGATAGGGTGTCCTTCAACAGCAATCGCAGTCGAAGAATTAGCGCATATAGGTGCTGAAGTTTTTATTAGAATTGGGACTTCAGGAGCAGTAGAAAATTCAGTACACAAAGGCGATATTTTTATTGCTACAGGAGCAGTCAGGGATGATGGTACGTCAAAACAATATATTCCAATAGAGTTCCCTGCAGTTGCTGATTACAAAGTCGTCACAAATCTAATTAAAGCATCTAAAGAATTGGACCTAAATGCAAAAGTTGGCATTTGCCAGTCTAAAGACTCTTTTTTTGGAGAGGTTGAGCCCGAAAGAATGCCAATTGCCACTGTACTTGATTCAAAATGGAAAGCCTGGCAAGGAGGTGGAGTTGGTGCATCTGAGATGGAAGCTGCGACATTATTTACCCTTGCTCAAATTAAGAAATTAAAAGCCGGTGCAGTTTTAGCCGTAGAGGTTTCAGATGAAGAAACTGTTAAAAAAATGACAAAAATGGTCTTAGAATGTATACACAGTATGGAAACGGAGAGATTAAATGAAAAATGATGGTGTAGCGGATGCAATTGGTGGATTATTAGACACCTATAATGATGAAAAAGAGGCAATGCAATACCATGTCCAACTTAAAGCTGGAGATGTATCAGATTTTGTAATTTTACCAGGCGATCCTGGAAGAGTTGAGTTCATTGCTGAACATTTCGACTCAGCAACATTAGTTGCAGATAACAGAGAATATAAAACAATGACAGGTAAATACAAGGGAAGATCCGTATCGGTAACATCTACCGGAATAGGTTGTCCGTCGACAGCAATTGCAGTTGAAGAGCTTGCAAATGTAGGTGCCCGTACTTTTGTAAGGATGGGAACATCTGGAGCAATGCAAGACTTTACTAGGGTAGGAGATAAAGTAATAGCTACAGGAGCAGTCAGATATGAAGGTACTTCAGTACAGTATATGCCGATAGAATTTCCTGCAGTAGCTTCTCATGACATGGTTGCTGCTTTAGTCAACTCAGCTAGCAATGCTAAATTAAACTATCATACTGGAATAGTCCAATCAAAAGATTCATTTTACGGACAGCATAATCCAGAGGATATGCCTATAGCTTCAGAATTGTTACAAAAGTGGGAGGCTTGGGTAAAAGGGGGGGTCCTTTGTTCTGAAATGGAAGCAGCCACTTTATTTGTAGTTGGCTCTTATCGAAAACTTCGTACAGGAGCTGTTCTACTAGTTGCTGGAGATCAAGCTAGAGGTGAGTCTTTGACAAAAGAGGAATACCAACAAAATATGACAGAGTCTATAAACATGATATTAGAAGCAAGCTTAGATATTGAGGAGGAAAGTATTAATGGCTAGAGTACCTGTAGGAGCTTATGTTCCAGGAAATTCATTTTTTCATAAAGCACACCCATTTGTTAAATTTTATTGGGTCCTTTCTTTTGTATTTTTTTGCTTCTTTAACAAAAACCCATATATAAATTATGCTCTTACTGTATTAGGTATGATTTTTGTAATTCTTGCAAAAACTTTACCAAGCTATTTGAGAACAATGGTAATTTTTGGTCCAGCTGCTTTTGCAATGATATTCTTGCAATCAATAGTACCGCCTGCAGTTTTTGAAAATCCTCAATACCTAGCAGAACTTGGACCATTTTCTTTATACACAGAATCAATAATTTATGGGATGCTATTTAGTAGCAGGATCCTATGTATATGTACCTGGTCAATTTTGATGTTAATGACTTTACATCCTGGAGAATTATCCTCTGCACTACAAAGAGCGAGAGTTCCATACACAGTAAACTTTATGATTACAACGACACTTCAATTAATACCAATTCTTCAAAGAGAATTTGGAATAATTTTATCTGCACAAAAGTCTAGAGCTATGCAAGCATCAGGGTTTAAAGCACTGTTGCCAAGTATCATTCCAGTGTTTGCAGGAGCAATAGATAGAGTACAACAGCTTTCAATGAGTCTAGAGACTAGAGCTTTTGGATCAGCAAACGAACGAACACTTTTGAGATATAAGAAATTTACCTATAAAGAAATAATCCTGTCAATTTCGGCGATACTTCCAGCTGCACTTGTTATTTACGGAAGACTTAATTTAAATTCATTTGTGCCGGCTAGTGGATTTTCATTAAGTCCTAGTGCAGGTAGTTTTATTGTAGCTTTTTGCGGGATAGCCTTTTTAACTATAATATTTGGGGCATCATTTGCTATTCGACTTTTTGGCAAGAAATAAATAACTTTTTTTGAATGATGTAAAACAATTTATTAAAAAAAACTATTTATTTAACTATGCCATGTTCATTATCGACGCAATTGGATTTGGCTCCGCATTTGCGCTGCTTATTCCCGGAAGCTACTTACCAGATGTTGCGTTAACAATATCTAATAAATGGTATACCCCCTCAATGATTATTGTTATTTTTTATGCGGTAGGTATAGTCTCACAATTTTTGACCTCAGCAAGAAGGAGTATTGAACAGGACTCAAAGAGAGCAGTAGTTTTCTGGGGTTTTTGTGAGAGAATAGGAATAGTTCTTTTAGCATTTACATTAAACAACTACGCAAACAATAATCTAGGATTTGTTTTTTTTATTGCGGCGTATGTTATTTTTGTCTTCAGTGCTGGCGCAATTCTTCCATCTTACTTTGATCTTGTTTCAAGGGTGCTTTATAAATTTAGATCAGTATTTTTTGCACTGAATTTAACTTTTGGATCTGCAGCGGGTTACCTTGTTTCTAGATATGTAGATTTTCAAATTGTTGAAAAAGGATTAATTTCTGGCTACCTAGATGGTTTAATTGTCGTAATAGTAATTACTAGTTTGTCTATGATTCCTCTTTTGCTAATTAGAGAACCGCTCAGTGACAAAAAACTTAGCTCAGAACTTTCTATATCTGGAATTAAAAAGCAGTTTAAAATTTGGAATATAATATACAGAAACAACGAGGGTCTAAATGCAATTGCAAAGTCAAACTTTTTTAGTGCTATTCCCGAAGCAATCACACCATTTTTTAGTATTTGGTTGATTGCTTTTTATGATAGACCAACTGCTAGCCTCGGTCTTTGGGTAACCCTACTGTTGTTAAGCCAAAGTGTAGGAAGTTTTTTTGTTCCGATTATAGGCATTAAAACAGGATTTAAATACACTTACATTCTTGGATTAGGTATGCACTTTATTGCAAGTGCCATATTTTTAACAAGTGGAGCAAATTTCCAAAATTTAATATTTATCTTTGCTGGTCTGGGTTTGGGTATATTTAATACTTCACAAAGCAATTTAGCAGTTGAGCTTGGAGATGTTGGTGATGCTGGAAATACTAACGCCATGTTAACTGCATTTAGAGTCCCAGTTTTTATTATTGTTCCATTACTTGTTGGTTTTTTTAATACAAATAATTCTATTACACTAATTTTATTTTTTTCGATGAGCTCAGCACTTATTGGTGTTGGAACAGTTATTTATAAATTAATCGATCCCGTATTACCTAAAGTACGATTCTGGTTAAAAGATTCCTAATTTCTTCCTTTATACAGGAAGAATAAACCTGCAAATAGAACTACTAGTGTGGTGTATAAATAAACTCCAAAAAATGTGCAAAATGCAGAAACGACAAGTAGTGAAAAACCAACACGTAGGTCACTGTTGAAATTTGGAAAATAGTGAAAAATCCTATTCAGAATGTGATTTTTATTTTTGGATCTTCTATCTTCTATTAAAAATAGAATAAAGACAGCAATCAGAGTCAGAAGAAGTATTAACTGTTCTCTAAAAGGTAATATAACCATTAATTCAAGCCCTATAAGAAGACTGAGTACCCATTCTTGTGACAGAATCACTCGCTTTTGCTATTCCAAGACTAATAGATTCTTCGGGTGATTTTCCAGAAGCTATTCCATATGCGAAAGCTCCAACAAAAGCATCTCCCGCTCCGGTTGTATCGATTGAATTCACTTTAGGTGCAGAAATTTTTGTTACAGTTTCACTAGAAACCAGTGCTGCTCCATTTTCACCAAGAGTGACTATTAAATTAGAGGAAATAGAATTTGCATAAGCTATTAAATTTTGATCTTTGTATGCATCCGTACCTGTGATATTTGAAAATTCAACTTCATTAGGAACAAACCAATCGGTTAATTTCAATAAGTTTTCTGTGGGAATTTTGGCAGGTGCAGGGTTAAGGATTGTAGAAATACCATTCTTTTTTGCAACAGAAAAAACTTCTTCAGTGATCTCCATTGGGATTTCAAACTGACCAATCAATACATTTAAATCTTTAATTTCCAGTAGAGAGGAAGATGCTTTATCAGCATCAATTTTATCATTTGCACCTGAGATAACGATTATTCTATTTTGTCCTGAGCTGTCAACCCAGATTGGGGCAACTCCACTTGAACCTTTGACTTTTTGGATATAATCTACATTTACACCACATTTTATATAGTTCTCAATTGTCATATCTGCATAAACATCATCGCCTAAACAGGTAATCATAAATGTCTCGGCTCCTAATAGCCCTGCCATCACAGCCTGGTTAGCTCCTTTTCCTCCGAATCCCATTTGATACGAATTTCCAAAAACAGTTTCACCATCTGATGGAATAACCTCTACATAGGAAATTTGATCGATATTAGAACTTCCAACGACACATATTTTAGGAATCACAGTTAAATTATATCTTCATGGCCAACACTTTTCTAGTATGATTTTTAATATGGCAATAGATTGGGATGCAAAAGTATTAAAGTCATTAACACCTGTCATAGAAAACCTCAAAAATATAAAAATTAACACAGAAGAAATAAATAAGGTTTCAGATTGGTTAGCTTATGAAGAGTTTCCGTCGTTTAAAGGGCATAAAACAAAAAAAAATCCGGAAGAGGTAATTAGAACGACTCTATTAATAAATACATTAAATTTTGCTTTTACTGACTTTGACCAGAGTGTTAAATACGAGATTGAAAGAGAAGGAAAAATCTTTTCAGACAGTGAGGCAATGTTTACTCAAATTAATGAGACTATTGATGCCGGTATGAATTTATATGAAGGTGATGTCCTCTCTTCTCTAGATGTAAACATGTTAAGAAATATATTTTCAGGAAATATAGAGATGCCAATGATGAACGAGAGAGTAAAAATATTGAATGAGGTTGGTGAGAAATTATCTTCCAATTATCAAGGTGACTGGATAAATTTTGTAAAAAATGGGCCAAGAAAGCTTTATAGCAATGGAGAAGGTTTGATTGAAAGACTGATTGAAGAGTTTCCAAGATTTGATGATAAAACAGTAATTGATAGTGGGCAAGAAGTTCATTTTTATAAACTTGCACAACTCGCATTTTGGGGTATTCATGGAGAATTGTCAGGTGCCGGGCATTTTGTAGTTGAGGATATGGAAAAAATGAGCGCTTTTGCAGATTATATTGTTCCAGTGGCATTAGAGGTAATGAATATTATAAGTTATTCAGATAACCTTGAGAGTAAAATAATGAATGGAATAGTTATAGAAAGAGACTCAAGAGAAGAAGTTGAAATCAGAGCAGTGAGTTTATATGCAACAGCCTTACTCACTGAAGAAATAAATAAAAAAAGACCTTCAGATAAACAAATAATTATTCCACAACTTGACTACAGGCTGTGGAAACAATATCATGCGACTCACAGACCTCATCACCTAACAATCACAACGATGTACTAAATTGAAAAAATTTATTATTGATGCTGACACGGGTTCCGATGATGCAGTAGCTATTTTATTGGCACTTCAAGACCCCAGTGTTGAGGTTTTAGGAATTTCAGTCGTTTCTGGAAACGTACCTTTAAAGCAAGGAATTAAAAATACAATTTCTACAGCTGACATAGCCAACAAAAAAGTGAAAATATATGCGGGTGCAAAAAAGCCACTAAAAAGAGGGTTCAAAGAAATTCATGAATTAGAAAATTTTTTGAAACATGTAAAATCATTAGATTCCAGTTCTGCAAGTGGTCAGTGTGTCCACGGTGTAGATGGAATGGGAGATATTGGAGTAATACCCTCTACAGAAGATTATGAAGAAAAAGATGCAATAGATTTTATTGTAGACACAGTGAACAATCACCCTAATGAAATAACTCTGGTTACATTGGGACCTTTGTCGAATATTGCTTTAGCTATTCAGAAAGATACCTCCATCTCTGACAAGATACTACATTGCTATGTAATGGGCGGAACCTCTGACGGTACAGGCAATGTTTCAGCAGCTGCTGAGTACAATATTTGGGTTGATCCAGAAGCTGCAAAAATATGTTTTGAATCAGGTATGAATATAACTATGGTTGGTTGGGACAATTCATACAAATACGCAATGCTTAAAGAGGAAGAAATTAAAACACTTAGAGCACTCAATTCTAAATTAGCTAATTTTTCTATAGATATTCAAAAAACACTAATTGACCTTACATTTGAAAGTTATGGGTTTTTTGGATTCGACCTTCCAGACCCAATCACAATGGCGATTGCTTTAGATGATTCTATTATTGAAGAATCAGAACAACTTCACGTTATTGTAGACACTAGAGACGGTATTACTAGAGGACAAACGATTGTAGATTATTTTGATGTTGAGGAAAAACAACAAAACATAAGAGTAGTTAAAAAGTCTAGTAAAGAAAAATTTCTGAGCTTATTAGGAGAGTTGTTAAAGTAAAAATAACTTTATGCAACTAAATTTGTAAATCTACAACAATGTAATGGTGCAAAAAGAATCAACATACAAAAGCCTTTCTAATCTAAAGGGAGCAAAAAATTTAATATTTTTTGGATACTTGGGAAGAGCCCCATATGCAATGCTTCAAGTTGGTATGGTTATATTTGGAAACTATAAAACTGGTTCTTATGCAATTGGCGGAGCTATGGCAGCGGGCTTCAGTATTTCAAATGCTTTGATTCAACCAGTGAATGGTAGATTGGTTGACAAACTCGGTCAAAAAAAAGTTGTCAGCTTTCTTCTTGGCGGCTTTACAATCTCATCTTTGTTAATAACTATTGGTCAGTTTGACATAAGAGCTATTTACATTCTTTTATCTGTAATGCTAGGGATCACAGTACCAAACATAGGTGCTTACACTAGAAGGAATTGGAAAGTAATTACTGAAGAAAAAGACAACCAGAAAGTTCAGGCTATTGAATCATCAATTGATGAACTCAACTTTTTAGTTGGACCATCTGTATTTGCAACGGTTTCAAATTATATAAACCCTATTGTTGCTCTATATATTGCAATTATTAGCTCTGTAGTAGGAACTTTAGGAGTTGTATTCTCAAAAACAATTGAAGTTACATCAATTGAAGAAAATAATGCTAAAAATAATTCAATTTGGATTTCAAAAAATAAACTTATATTATTAGCAACCTTAATTTTTGTGGGCGCATGCTTGAGTTCAATATCTGTTTACGTTGTTGCAAAGGAAGACTTAGAAAATATAAAAAACCTCACAGCATTTTATTATCTTATTAATGGGTCTACTGCACTTATAAGCGCTTTATTTTACGGATATTATTTCAGCAATACTAAGAGTTTAAAAAATTACAACATTGTTTTAATTTTTCTTGCTATTTCGGTATCATTATTTTTCTTTGTTAATTCAACCTCGCTTACTTTATTAGTTGGCTTCATATGTGGATTAGGTATAGGACCAATATTTTTATTAGCAAATAGCTACATATCAAATGTAACAACTAATGATATATTGACTGAAGCTTATTCATGGCTAGCTAGTTCCGTTGGACTTGGACTTGCTCTTGGCTCAAGCTTGTTTGGGTATTTAATTGACACAAATTCGTTGAATACAGCAAAAAATCTTTTTTTAATATTTGCCATATGCCCTTTGATCCTCTTACCATTCAATAAAGGATGGAACGATAATACAAAAAATAAGCATTAATTTATTAATATTCATAACTTTTTTTAGCTTTTGTAACACAAATCCAACAGCATCACCAGAAAAGAAAATAGACAACTGCATTCAATTGGCTGATGAGATTGAAAGAGTTTTTGATGTTATTCAAATAGAGGCATATGAAAGTGAAATATACAAGAGTTACTCTTATATAGATGCAACTAAGCTGGACTATGTAACTGAAGCCTTAAGAATTAACAAAATTGGACTTGATGGCCTTAATAGTATTATTGCAAACTATGAAATAAATAATCCAGAATTGAAAAGTGTAATTGATGGCTTTTATAATAATTTTCTTGATTCAAAAAATGCAAATACTGCGCTAGAGGAACACTTAATTTCAATAAATAATGTTTGGACTATTCAAGATGAAGTTCAATGGTGGGAAGACAACCAGAAGTACAGTATTAAATTTTGGAGAACCTCTGATGAATATAGAGATCTATTGTCTTCAAAATCTCAGAACACTTTGACACCAGACCCTGATTTTGTTGTTAGTGAAAATTACCCTAAAGGTATTTTGAGAAAATATTGTGGAAGCTTATAGATTATGACTAACACTGTAAAAGGTTCTTTATGGATGCTTGGAGGAGTTTTCTGCCTAACTTTGATGGCTGTAGCAGGCAAAGAGATTTCACTACAAATTGATACATTTGAAATTTTATTTTTTAGAAGCGTAATAGGTGTTTCTGTTATTTTATTTTTTATAGTAAAGAAGAACTTACTTCATGAAATTAATTTAAAACAAATAACAACTCATCTAAAAAGGAATATAGCTCATTTTACCGGTCAGAATCTCTGGCTTTATGCTTTGGGGTCTATAACACTTGCGGAAGTAACATCATTAGAATTTACTATGCCTATATGGATAGTATTATTTTCAAATTTAATGCTTAATGAAAAGTTGGATAAATTTAAAATACTAGCTGTGTTTATTGGATTTATTGGTGTATTAATTACAGTTAGACCAGATATTCAAAGCCTAAATTTAGGATTAATCGCAGCTGCTATTTCTGCGATTGCATTCGCTCTAACAAATATTTATACAAGAAGACTTACAAGCACAGAGTCTACATTGACTATTTTATTTTTTTTAACCACACTTCAGCTAATATTTGGCCTTATTACATCTCTTCTAGATGGAAAGTTAGATATACCTACAAATGAAAATATATTGTGGATAGTAATAATTGGATTTGCTGGATTGGGTGCTCACTATTGCATAACAACGGCCTTGTCGCTTGCCCCTCCAACAGTGGTTGCTCCTATTGACTTATTAAGATTGCCAATCGTTGTATTAATAGGAGTACTCTTTTATTCAGAACAGGGAGATATCTTTATCTACCTTGGCGCAGCTTTAATAATTTTTGCTAATTGGATTAATTTAAAAAAAGCGAGAACTTAGAAATTAATGGACTCAAACTACTTAATAATTTCAAAGAATCTTTTATTAACTTTTGATATCCTTTAATAATATATGAAAAATAAATATTTTATAGATACTGATACAGCATCTGATGACGCAGTTGCAATATTAATGGCTCTTGAATGGGAAGATGTAGAAGTTTTAGGAATAAGTATCGTTTCAGGTAATATGTCTGTTGAACAAGGAAGCATCAACGCAAGGTATACAGTTGAGCTTTGTAAAAAAAATGTACCTGTCTATGTTGGTGCTGACAAACCATTAATAAAGAAAAGAGAACATGCAGACTGGTTTCACGGACCAGACGGAATGGGGAACATGAACTACCCACAGCCAGAGCTGCAAGAAACTAATCAAGATTTTATTGAGGTCTTAAATAATCACATTATTAAAAATCCAGATGAAATAACTCTGGTTACCCTTGGCCCTTTAACAAATATTGCTAACTTTATAAAAAAATATCCTGATTCTTTTCTAAAGCTTAAAAATATTGTCATTATGGGTGGTGCATCTAATACTGTAGGAAATGTAACACCAGCTGCTGAGTACAACATTTGGTGTGACCCTGAAGCTGCAGATATAGTTTTCAAATCCAAGCACCACGATATTTCAATGGTCGGTTGGGAGCTTTGCAGGGGTGAAGCAAACCTTACAGAACAAGAAATGGAGCTAGCTTATGCTTTTAAGACAGAAAAAGCAGACTTCACAATTGATTGCAATAAGCATGCTCTTGATTCAAGTCAAAATTGGTTAGGCGATCCTGGACTTGGCCTTCCGGATCCAGTTGCTATGGCTGTAGCATTAAATCCAGATGTAACAACAAAAGCATCTCGACATAATGTTCAGGTTGTAATTGATGGTCCAGCCAGAGGTATGACTATAGTAGATCAGCTACATGTTGGAGAAAGCGAGCCACATATAGATGAATATTGGAGCCATACTGAAAAAAATATAAATGTTATTTGGGAGATTGATAGCAAAGAGTGGAAAGAAACCTTATATAAAACTATACGTGACTAGTCGTTGCCCCAGGTTTCTTCAATGTATCCTTTTCTTCCACTAGCTTTTGCATACATTTCATATCGCATAGCCTGTTTTTTATAGAAATCTTGATGATATTCTTCAGCAATATAAAAAGTAGGTGCTGCTGAAATAGCAGTTACGATTGGTTTGTCAAATTTACCAGAATCACCCAATTCTTTTTTTGAGGCTTCTGCTAGTTGCATTTGCATTTCCCCGACAGTAAATATTTCAGTTCTGTACTGAGAACCAACATCAGCAAACTGATAATTTAATGCTGTAGGATCTATATTTCTCCAAAAAACTTCCAATAACTCTTCGTAAGATATAATATTTGGATCATATAATATTTCAACAACTTCAGCATGCCCCGTTTCTCCACTCACAACATCTTCATATGTTGGATTTTCAACTGTACCGCCCATATAACCAGATGTTGCCCCCATCACACCTTCTAATGCCTCAAAAGGTGGTTCCATACACCAGAAACATCCACCAGCGAAATAGGCTTTTTGGTTTCCTGTATTAGTTACTTCTTCTTTATCGGTTGTCATAATTATCTCTTCCTCAGTAGTATTTAATGTCGCTGTACATGATATCAATGTTAATAAAAGTATACTTTTTAAGACCTTCATATAAAGAATGTTATTAGATAATTTGTGGAATCGTAAATTACAAAAAATAATAATTTAAAGACAGTAAATAAAACTTGTTTAATAATGAAAAAATAATAAAATTAGATTAATCCTTCGACTTTTAAAGCGGAGAGAGGAAATAATGAATAAAACAGT
>Ga0075480_10001171_pt1 | contig 16432 bp, 13 predicted proteins | sample DEB08_DNA_7_FD_81590 | JGI IMG/M metagenome (GOLD analysis project Ga0075480, IMG submission 81590) | Aqueous microbial communities from the Delaware River and Bay under freshwater to marine salinity gradient to study organic matter... | ecosystem: Environmental > Aquatic > Marine > Coastal ... | reverse complement strand
CGCAGATGTTTGAGCGGCCAGATGAATAACTATTTCTAAACCATATAAATTTAAAGCCTTATATGAAGCATCTATTGCAATATTTCCTTTTATGTATGTAAGGTTGTGATGACATAATGAAGAAGGCTTAATGTCAATAATGACCACTTTGTAATTTAAAGTCAACAATTTTTTTATAAGAGCTGTTCCGATAAATCCAGAACCTCCGGTTACTAATATCTTTTTCAATTTTACACACCATCAGCTTTCATAAATTAATCTTTTTGTTTGCGAGAAAGGCATCTGAGCCATTGGCCAGACTGCCCATTTTCAAAATTGTAATTTTCGTAGTAGCCATCAAAGATAGTCTTATTGCAATATAAACTATCAATCTTCAACTCCTTCATTCCCTTGTAAATACATTTCTTCCAAAATGGTACTTTTTCTTTTTCATTTGTAAAATTGTAAGCTTTTTCAATTGGTACTCCACACTCAACACAAGATAAAACCTCAAAGCCATTTTGAACTAATATTTTACTTAATGATTTTTTGCTAAAGAAATGTAGATGGCTTTCTTGGTCCACTTTTTCCTCAAACATTTTTTTAACCGTATTCGGAACTTCAATAAACAAGTAAGTATTCTTTTTCAAACAGTTTCTATATTGATTCAAGTAAAGATTTAGATCATTTAAATGCTCAATTACATGAGAAAGAGTAATCAAATCCAAATCATGATAGTTTTCCGCTTTGAAACCACCATGATTTATTTTTAATTTTAACTTTTTCTCAGAATATTGAATAATTTCACTATCATATTCAAACCCTTCGGCATTAAAACCTTCTTGTAAAAGGGCTTTTAAAAGGCACCCCATCCCACAACCAACATCTACTGCTTTTTTACCCTTAAAATATCCAACTTTCACTTCAGCAATTCTATGAATAAAATTTAATTGAGCATGAGCTCTTCTTTTCATTGTTACATAATATTCTGGAGTCTTAAACACTGATGTGTCATTTCGATAGTTTTTATCATAATAATTTTCAAGAAATCTATTATTCGGCATCGGACAGGTGAACCAATAACTGCAACTCTCACAATAATAAACTTTTGATCCAGTAAAGTCCAAATGATCCATAATCTCTTTACTGACTGATCCACATATTAAGCAATTGGATTGATTCATTTTACAGACCACTCAGGGAAAAAGAAATTATTTCCAAACCAGCCCAAACCAAGTTTAGATCTAACAGAATGGTGATCTTTAACTTCAAAGGAAATGACGTCAGAAAGACTTTGTAATTTATCTGAATTTAGCTCAGCGAGATCCACTGAAAGTGAATAATGACCAGGAGAAAGAAATTTATTGGGAATCTTGAAAGAATAGACATAATTTCCCTTGTTCCTAATTGGACTATCAATTGACTCAATATCTCTAGTGAATAAAATCACATCTCCAAAATCATTTCTTATATAAACAGCCATGCATACAGCAATTTTATCAAAAATTACCTGGAGCTTTATATTAAATTCCAACTCATCAATTACATCGTAAAATGGTTTACTTTCTGAAATACTTATTTCCTGTATGTAAGCTTTTTCATTTTTACTGTCAAGTTTAACTACTTTCTCGGTAGCGGTTTCATGTATATACTTATTAAAACACGTCTTCAAGTCTCCACTAAATTCGATAGTTCCAGTTTTAAAAAAAAGTCCAACATTACATAGCTGATTTACGGCTCCCATATTATGACTAACAAAAAGAACTGTTCGTCCTTCTTTGCCAACGTCTTCCATTTTGCCGAGGCATTTTTTTTGGAATTGGGCGTCGCCAACGGCAAGGACTTCGTCAACGATTAGAATTTCGGGTTCTAAATGAGCTGCTACGGCAAAAGCGAGGCGGACATACATTCCAGAAGAGTAACGTTTTACTGGAGTGTCGAGGAATTTTTCGACTTCCGCAAATTCTACTATTTCATCGAATTTCTTTTTGATTTCCCACTTGGACATGCCCATGATGGCACCATTGAGAAATATATTTTCTCGACCAGTGAGTTCAGGGTGAAATCCAGTCCCCACTTCTAAGAGCGAAGCGACTCTTCCACGTAAATGGATTTTTCCTGTAGTAGGCTCCGTTATTCGTGAAAGGATTTTCAGAAGAGTTGATTTACCAGCACCATTACGACCAATTATTCCAACTCGGTCGCCCTGCTTAATCTCAAAGTTGATGTCTTTTAAAGCCCAAAAGTCTTCTTTTGTATTACTCTTATTTCCCTTCCCTAGTAGTTTCTTCCCAAAGCCTTTTACTCCATTTACTAGCACATCTCTCATTGCAGTATAATGCTCCTGCTTTTTATGAGAAATGATGTATTTCTTGGATAGATTCTCTACAGTTATTATTGAATCAGACATTAGATATAATCCGCAAAACCACGTTCTGTTTTTCTGAAATACCAAAAGCCAGAGACAAATAATATGGTCACTAAGACTAGTGAAAGATAAAAGCCGTCCCAGTAGATATTTGACTCTTGGCCTAAAATACACCAGCGAAAGCCATCAATTACTCCGACCATTGGATTTAATGAATAAAGTAGTCGCCAGTTTTCAGGTACCACTGATGATGAGAAGCCAACTGGTGATAGATAAAGACCAAATTGGACAATAAATGGGATTATATAACGGAAGTCTCTGTATTTTACATTGAGAGCTGACAACCATAAACCAGCACCCAAGGCTGCCATAAAAGCTATTGCTGTAAAGAGTGGCAACATTAAAATTTTCCAGTCTGGCCAAAAATTATACCACGCCATCATGCCAACTAGAATTATAAAGGAAATAAGAAAGTCGACCAAGCAAACAATCACTGCTGACGAAGGAACTATAATTCGAGGGAAATAAATTTTAGAAACCATATTGGCGTTTGCTATGACTGAGTTGCTTGACTCAGATAAGGAACTAGCAAAAAATTGCCACGGAAGCATTCCAGCAAACACCATGATGGCATATGGTGCAGCCCCCTCAGTGGGCATTTTTGCCAATTTACCAAAAACTACTGTGAATACTATTGCTGTAAGTAAAGGGCGGAGAACCGCCCATGCTATACCGATTACTGTCTGCTTATAGCGTACAAGAACGTCTCTCCAAGCAAGGAAATAAAACAGCTCTCGGTATAGCCATATATCTTTAAAGTATCGCCGGTTTGACTTACCGGCTTCGATGATTATTTCATTCTGTCTCAAGGTATTTTTACAGGCTCCGCCCCGTCAAGGGACAGGATGAATGACACTTAACTCTATCGTTTCCAATGGTAACGATAAGTATACATGATTTTGAAAGGGCTTACAAGTCGGGGAATTTGAGGAATCTTAGATTGTATAGATTTTAATGGATATTTTACATGTTTTTTGCATCAAGTTCATGCTTTACTAGAAGTCTTTGGAAAGTTTTTCGGTTAACACCGCTATTTCTTGCTGCTTCTGAGATATTACCACCGTATCTTTTGAGGACATGTTTGAGGTAATTTATTTCGAAGCCTTCAAGCCATTTGTCTTTGGCATCTTTGAATTTGAGATTACTTAACCATTCGAATGAGATACTGGCTGAGCCAAACTCTACGATGTTATCCGGTAGATCTGTGACTTCAATTCTATGATCACGAGCCATTATGCAAAGCCTGGTGATGATGTTCTTTAACTCTCTTACATTTCCTGGCCACTCGTAGGCCTGCAGTTTGAGTAGAGCTTCACTGTCAATATCCATTTCAGTATTGTACTCTTCGCGGTAATCACTGATGAAAGATTCAACTAGTAGTGGGATATCTTCCCTCCTTTCTCTAAGAGGTGGAAGCTCAATAGGTAAAACATTCAGTCGATAATATAAGTCTTCTCGGAACAAGCCTTTCTCTACGGCTTCAAGTGGATCTCTTCTCGTTGCCGCTAAGACTCTAACATCGAGATCAAGTAATTCCCTTCCTCCAACTCGCCGGTATTTTCTTTCCTGAAGAACCCTCAAAAGTTTGGCTTGAACGGCATAATCAATTTCAGTTACCTCATCAAAAAAGAAGGTGCCTTTATTTGCTTCAGAAAGCAGACCGTTTCGAGTACTCCCTGCACCAGTAAATGAACCCTTTTGAAATCCGAAAAGCTCACTTTCAAATAATTCTTTGGGAATTGATACACAATCAACTCCAACGAATGGCTTGCGGTTTCGGTCACTTAATTTATGAATTGCGTGGGCAATCATTTCTTTACCAGTTCCACTTTCTCCGTGAATCAAAACACTGGCATTTGTTTTAGCGACTCTTTCTATAGTGCTAAAGATTTTGCTCATAGCTTCACTGCGGCCAATAATATTATTGAATTTATAGGCGTGATCTAAGCGAGCTTTTAGTTGTCTATTCTCATCAATCAACTTTTTCTTTGTTACAACACGAACTAAAGCTGCTGAAATCTGCTCAAGGTTTAATGGCTTTTGTATATAATCAGCCGCTCCAGTTTTCATGGCTTCAACAGCAGGCTGTAAATCTCTGGTTGCGGTGATTAAAATAACCTGCATGTGGCGGTCTAGTTTTAAGGCTTGTTTTAAGACCTTGATACCATCGATTTCAGGCATAACCAAGTCTGTTATCAAAACATCTATTTTTTCGCGGCTTAGAAGATAAAGGCCCTCTCTTGGGTCCTGGACAGGAATACACTCATATCCAAGAGAAGAGATCATCTTTGCCATTAATTTCAGAGTACTGCGGTCGTCATCTATCAGCAGAATTCTATTCATGTTATAAGCCGAGTTTGAAAGATTCTTGAAGTAAATTGTAAAACTAACATAAATAGCAAGACATGAATTACAACAGCAACACTGCCCAGTTTTGCCCTTGATCAAATTTAACACCAAGCAACATAGACTGTTGCATTCATGTCTACTGTAACCAGTTTTCCCAAACCCCTCGGAGTCTATTTTGAGCTGATATCTTTAATTACCCTTTAAAGCATCACTGTGTTACAGCTAATTAAACCTAGCACATGCTTTTTTGATTGAAAAACTGCTTTATGACTTTTTTTGCTTTATTTTTGTTGTTATCACAAATATTGATTAAAAGTTTCTCGTCGTGCTTTTTCTCGCCTAACAGTCCATTCTAACTTATTTAATCGAGAAAGAATTGCTGATTGTTGAGTTTCAGCTGCAGAAATCCGATTATCAATATCTTTACCAGCTGCTGTTTTCCGCACTTCTATCACTGTTCCATTCACACAGGATGTACAAGTAACAAAACGTCTTCCTCGGCAAGTTCTACACTCAAAATGACCATCACAATGTCCACAAATCGCTCTTCCATGGTGACATCCACAGTTGTAATGGCCTGATCCAAAACAAGATCGGCAATCAACCCTTACATAGACAGTAACATAGCATCTCTTACATCGATCCCATACTCTGTCACAACGCCTGTACCACCCTCTACCACGACAAGAACCACAACTCAAAATACCTCTCCTGAAGCAACGGCCACAATCAATTCTGCCTCGATCACAATGTCGGCAAATCCCCTGTCCTCTACAAGGCCCACAACTAACTTCACCTCTTCCAGAACAAGTACGGCACTGTACTCTTTCTTCGAAAGTATATTTATTGGAAATCTGCAGGTCTCTTCTTTCTGTCTCTAATTTTTGTAGTCTATCTGCTGCAGCTAATACTCGGGGTTTTAAAACTTCGATCTCACTTTGAGCAACCCTTTCATTTTTTTGACCTTTCGCGATAAGGTCTCTCATTGTGTTTCTTAAATTGTTGAATTCCGTTTTATCAGAATAATTTTGCTCTTGAGCAAAAATGAATGATAACTCGCCTTTATCTGCGACTTTCAGAATTTGGTCTTGGTTTTCATTAACTCTTCCCAAAAAGTTAGTCTTGAGAACGGAATCCAGAGAGTCTGCCCTGTTTTCTTTAACAGATCTCCAAAATCCTCGATATTCTTTTAGGTATTTTTCATAGGGCATAGTCCCCCAATAATGCGATAGGTTACTATGATTCTTATTATTTTTGCTTAATTGAATTGCTGCAAAACTAGCAAAATACAGCATATCTTGATCATATTTACCTTTTTGAACCATAGAGATTTCAGACTCAATTTGAGCTGCTATCTGATTTTGAAGATCTTGCATATGCCAATTCTGAGCAAGCTTTAAAAGAGTTTTTGAAAATCTTCCTGAGTAAATGAAATAATTTTTTTCGAAGGATATTGAGCTGTATTTTAAATTGTAGACTTGCTTCAAAAGGGATGGAGATTTCATATCCTCCAATAAAGTCAAAAAGTCTATACCAGTTTTATATTCACTTGAAGATAGTTCTTCAACTGTTCTTTCGCTTGCATGCTCTAGTAATGACTCAGCTGCTGACTGTTTATCACCCTCTGCCAAATAATCTCGACTACTTTCTAGCCTGGTCGAACAAGCCCCTAAAATTAATAAGAGTGCAAAATATGAAAATGCTTTGTATACGGGCACAAAAAACCTCCGCCTGATAAAATCTTGACGGAGGTATCATAAAGAATTTTAAAATCTCACAGAGAAATTTAAATTTCCGCCAATTTTTCTTTCATAAAGTTAATTAAGTAGTCAGCTGCAGTATCAACATCGATCAATTCCTTTATCTCACCATCTCTACTCTTAAACTCTACTTTACCTTGCTCCAAAGTCTTAGGAGAAACAATAGCTCTGTAAGGAACACCGATTAAATCTGCATCATTAAAAGCAAAGCCTGCCTTAACATTTCTATCATCGTAAATAACTTCTAAACCAGCAGCAGTTAACTTTTCATAAAGTGCATCCGCATTTTCCGCGACGCCTTCTTTATTTCGATTTAAACCAGCAATATGAATATGATATGGTGAAATGGCTAGTGGCCAAATTGGACCCCATTTATCATGAGACTGCTCACAAACTGAGGCTAATGCACGGCCGACACCAATTCCATAGCAACCCATGATTGGTGGGTGCGATTTACCATTCTGGTCAAGGTAATTAACATTCATTGAGGCAGAATACTTCGTACCTAACTGGAAGATATTTCCAACTTCAATTCCTCTCAGTTCTTCAAGAGGCTCACCAGTAACTGGGCAAGGGTCACCAGCTCTAACTGTAGCTACATCGACAACTTCTCCGACTTCACCACAATCTCTATCAAAATTGAAATTTTTAATGTGATGACCAAACTCATTTGCTCCAGCAATTAAATTTGTGCTGTTTTTCACACTTGGATCCACAAGTAGACTTACACCATCTAAGTTTATCCCCATTGGTGAAGCATAACCTGCAACAGCTCCCGTTGCTGAAATCTTTTCTTCCATCGCTGGATACAGTGTATTTAACTTCAGGTGATTCTTCACTTTGATTTCGTTGACTTCTAAGTCACCACGAATAATAACAAAGATAAGGTCATCAGTTTCACCAGACTCATAGAAAACAGCCTTACAGCTATCACTTGGCTCAGTCCCCATAAATTTCGCAACATCTTCGATAGACTCTGCATCTGGTGTATGAACCTTTTCAACTTCTTTAGGCTCTTCTTGTTTTAAAACAAATGGAGAGGTCGCAATTTCACGGTTAGCTAGGTATTTGCGGCAAGGTGATGCGATAATTGTGTCTTCGCCAATTTCAGAAATTGCCATAAACTCGTGAGAAACAGCTCCACCAATCATTCCACTATCAGATTCAATAGAAAGAACTTCTTTCATGCCGATTCTATTAAAAATATTTTCATAAGCCTGATGACATTGCTCATAGTATCCTTTTAAACACTCTTCACTTTCGTGAAATGAGTATGCATCTTTCATCGTAAATTCGCGAACACGAATCAAACCAGCACGAGCTCTTGCTTCGTCACGATACTTAGTTTGAATCTGATAAACCATCGACGGTAATTGTTTATAAGAAGTAATTTCAGTTCTTGCCATATGGCAGACTGCTTCTTCATGTGTCATGGCCAAAACCATATCTTTTTGGTTTCTGTCTTTAAATTTAAGTAAAGTCTGGTCAACTCCTTGGTAACGTCCACTTTCCTGCCAAATTTCGGCTGGATTGACGACTGGCATCTGTATTTCTTGACCTTCAATCTTGTTCATCTCATCGCGAATTATGTTCTCAATTTTAGATATAATTCTTTTAGCAAGAGGAAGTAATGTGTAAATACCTGCGGATAGTGGACGAATGTATCCACCACGGATTAAAAAGATGTGACTGGCGCTCTGAGCGTCCTTTGGCGTTTCTTTAATTCTATTGCCAATAAGTTTTGATAGCTTCATATTTGTTATCTGAATTTGACTTTTTCTGTTTCTAATCTCTAATTTGGCCTGTACTTTAACACATAAATACAAAGAATACAGCTATTCGCTAACTGAGGCCGGGAAAGAAGTGCTAAAGACTATATTACTTATAGAAGAAGACAGCGTACTTAAAGAGTTTTTCTCTAGAGTATTCTACATAGATGGCTTTGAAGTTATTTTTCTAAATAACGAAAAAGATATCGAAACTCTTTCTGAAGCCGAAACGGTTAACATTGACTTAGTCGTAGCTGATGACTGTAGTGATCCTGAGAAATTTAAAGGTTCCATCAACAAAGCTCTCGAAAAATATAGTGTTGAAAAAACTGTACCCATTCTTGGAGTTCTCAAAAAAGGTGTCGATCCAGAACCAGCACATAAACACTTCGATGCTGTAATGATCAAAGATAACTTCAACATTCAACTACTAGCGGATTTAGTAGAAAGACTTACTTCCTAAGGCAAATATGTCGAAAAAAGAAATCTCAACTTCAAATGCTCCTGCAGCAATTGGCCCTTATTCTCAAGCCATTTTAGCTGGAAACACGCTATACGTTTCAGGTCAGATCCCCTTAGATCCATCTAGTGGAGAAATTGTTGAAGGTGGAATTGTCGAACAAACGACTCAAGTTTTTGAAAACATCAAAGCTATTCTCAACGAAGCAGGCTGCACTTTTGCAAATGTAGTTAAAGCGGAAGTTTTCTTGGACGATATTAATGATTTCGCTACGGTAAATGAAATCTATGCTTCATACTTTACTGAAGATCCAAAACCGGCAAGACAGGCAGTTGAAGTTGCCAACCTACCAAAATTAGTGAAAGTAGAAATTTCTTGTATTGCTTACTTAGGTTAAGCTAACTCACTATCCAGTAAGTTTATTTCTTTACAGAGCTTATCCCTAACACGCTTTTTGTAGACATTCACGGTATTTTCCTCAACACCCAAATGCTCTGCGATATCTCGGGTAGACTTACCGTCAGTAAACATTAGAAAAGCTTCAATGACATTCTGAGAAAAACTATCTTTTATATTTTCCCAAGCCATTTTTCCTATATGGTCTTTCCATTCATTTTCCGCTATTTTCTCGATTTCCGGAACTGAAAATGATTTGTCGTCAAGATTGTTTTTATATTTCTCAATACGCCTATCCTGACTCTGTTGAGATCTGAGCCAACTATAAACTTCACTGCGAATGACAGTACAAAGCCAAGTGCGAAACTTACAATTGCCTGGCCTATACTCATACTCAGGTAAATTTTTCCAAAGCTTTAGAAGAACCCTTTGCGAAAGGTCTTCAGCGTCCTGATTACTCATTCCCATTCCCTGAATGACAGCAAATATGTAACCTTTGTAGTACAGAACAAAATCTTCCCAGGAGTTATCATCCCGAAGCTTTTTTACTCTTTCTAATAGGGTTTTTCGTGTATTTAAACTGTCACTCATGGTAAATACCTGAATTAAAAATCAAAGAAATTATAAAACCAGTCAGCTCTAAACTTCAACTAAACTGCTTCCATAATCTTTCAAATTCATCAACAAAGCCATGAACAATCACTGGATTTTCTAATACGACGATATCTTCATTGTTGCGTGTTGCAGCACTTCTTGTCCAGTTATAACTTCCACATATAACTATAGACTTATCCGCAACCATAAATTTGTGATGCATATGATCTGGAGTTTTATCTGTTACTAGAGGAATCTGCTCACTTTTAAGCTGGAAAATGTCAGAGCCTTTGTCGTACTGCTTGTCATCATCAGTTACGATTCGAACTTTGATCCCTCTCTTCCATGCTTTGATGATTTCATCAGTAATACGGTTATCTGAAATAGTAAAAACACATATATCCAAGCTAGATTTAGCACGGCGAATTTCTCTATTTATCGCATCCAAGCAATCTAAACCAGGGCTAAAGTACGCAAATGCCTCCGGAGCTGGCTTTAACTCAGGCAGTAATGCTTTGTTGATTTCTTCTATACACTCAATAATTTTGCGATCCTTCTCTGAATCGACCTGCTTCTTAGCAAAGTCAAAAAGCTGACTTCTAAGATTAGCAATTTGTCCTTGCGAAAAATGTTTGGAGTCTAAAACTTTATCCAAAGCCTCTTTCTCAGAGCGAGAAACGCGTTTATCACTAAATATTTTTTCGAGGATATATTCAAAATCTTTCATGCTATCTCCCTATGGATCTCTTGTTCCCTGGTAAAGTTCTAAATGAATTAAACGCCCATCTAATCCACCATTACTAAGTATAATTCTCTTAGAAGTTCTCAAGCCTATTCTTTTCATTAACTTCGTGCTTCCTACATAGATCCATGCATCAGATCCAGTACATTTTTGCTTGAGGAAGTCACCAATATCTTTCATAAATAATCCAGGATCATAATCTCCTGTATCCAACCTCACTCCATAAGGAGGATTCGAAATTATGGTGTGATTCTCTTTTGCTTCTAAATCTCTAAAGTCTGATTTAATGATATCTATGCGGTCTCCGAAAGGTAGCTGTTCTGTATTATCAAATGCTGCTTCGACCTCTAAATCTCCACCTGAAATTAGGCCCGGAGGTAAAGGCTTAATTCTATCATCACACTTTCTTTTAACTTCAGACCAACTGTGCTCGGAGTAATCTGGCAAGCACTGAAAACCAAACTTCTCCCTTTTGTAAAGAGCTGGAATATCACAATAGCTCATCATCGCCTCAATGAGCAAAGTCCCTGATCCACACATTGGATCAAACAATGGAGTTTCGCCGTTCCATCCAGTATGCATAACAATTGCAGCGGCTAAAGTTTCTTTCATTGGTGCTTCAACAGTCGAAACTCTGTATCCTCTCTTGTGAGAAGCCCCACCACTTAAATCTAGGTTTATAACAGCTTTGTTTTTATTGATAAAGAGATTGATCCAAACATCCGGATTTTCTGTATCAACTGATGGCCTTTCGCCATATTTATCCATGAAAAAGTCAGCGATAGCATCTTTTAGTCTTCTAGCAGCATATTGAGAATGACGGATTTTACTGTTGCCGACATTAGCGTAAATGGCAAAAGTTTTTTCTGGACTGAGAATCTTATCCCAAGCCATTTCTTTAGCTTTTCTGTAAAGGATGTTGTCGTGATGGCAATCAAACCTATGAAGAGGGGCTAAAAAGCGACTGAAAACTCTTGAGCAATAAACTATTTCGTAAAGTCTATTTCGATTAGCAGAAAAATTTACGCCACCATAGGCAGCCTCGACATCTTCTGCACCTAGCTTTTTAAGCTCTTGAATTCCCAGTTCTTTGTAATCTTCGGGAATCTGGCCGAAGTATGATTTTAATTTCTGATAACGAAACATAATTGATCCAAATGATTTATTTGCAGAACTAAAGCTCCATTTCCACTATTTAAAAGCTCAGTCAAAGTAATTATAATGGCGTACAAATAACAAAGATTTTACTAAAAAATACAATTAGCTCACAAACATACGACTATTTGCCCATTTGGTTTGTAAAAATTCAATGATTGAACTATAGATTTTCAATGATTGAAACTGTCGTTTGTGTACCGGCTGCGTGTAAAATTTTGATGTGTGTAACGACAAATCTTTAGAGGTTTATATGTGCAAATATTTTAGTGTAGGATTACTCCTATTTGTTTCACTAACTTTACAGGCTGAGAAAGTCAGCTTCAGTGAACAAATTCGTCCCCTACTTAACAGAAACTGTACCGGTTGCCATGGTGGCGTAAAACAGGCCGGAGGTTTTAGTCTTTTATATAAAGAAAGTGCTTTTGGTAAGACCAACCATGGTATAGGAATCGTTCCTGGGAAACCCGAAGAAAGCATGCTGTATAAAGTCATTACTGACCCCCCAGTAGTTTTTGATAAGAAAAAGAACAAAAAGCGACGCCTTGAGCATATGCCGATGGAGAAAGATCCTTTAAGCAATAAAGAGGTCGCTCTGATCAAGAAATGGATCGAAGAAGGAGCTCACTGGGAAGAGCACTGGGCCTATAATCTATTTACCCAACAAGACCTTCCTGAGAAAAGTAGTAAGTGGACTCAAAATAGAATTGATAACTTTGTACTAGCAAAACTTAAGACGAAGAATCTAGAACCTGCTCCAAAAGCAAAAAAAGAGATTCTTATAAGAAGAGTTTACCTAGATCTCATTGGTTTACCTCCAAGCCCAGAAGATGTTAAACGTTTTATAAATGACAAATCCCCCAATGCCTTTGAAAAAGTCGTAGATAAACTACTTGCATCTTCTTCTTATGGCGAAAAATGGGCTGGAATGTGGCTAGACCTTGCCAGATACTCAGATACTCAAGGCTACGAAAAAGACAACGGAAGAACTATTTACCGTTTCAGAGATGAAGTTATTAAAGGATTCAATAAAGACACACCTTTTGACCAGTTTATCATAGAACAAATGGCTGGAGATTTACTTCCTAACGCTACGCTTCATCAAAAAATACTGACAGCCTTTCATCGTAATACCATGACGAATACTGAAGGTGGAACCAACGATGAAGAATTCCGTGTAGCGGCAGTGATTGACAGAGTAAATACTACCTGGGATGCTTTTTTAGGTACATCATATGGTTGCGTTCAGTGTCACACTCATCCTTATGATCCCTTCACTCATAAAGAATATTTCACATTCATGTCATTCTTAAACAATTCAGCTGATAACGATAGGAATAATGAAGCTCCAACTATCAAAACTCCAGATGTTTACCAGCAGAAGCAATTAGATGAATGGAACAAAACGCTAGCTGGCTATAAATCTCAAATCGAAACTGAGAAAGTGAAAGTTCTAAAAGACTTTAATTCACACTACACTAAATTACTGAGCGATCTAAAAGCTCCAGAAGTAAAAACTTTAATCGTTTCAAAAGCTGATACTAAATCATCATACAAACTTAGCCATAACAAAGGTGGATCTCTAACATCTACCAAAGGCAAAGATAAAAAGGCAACATTCACCATTTCTGGAGCCGTTGATCTAGATAAATTCAACTTAGTTCAGTTGGATGCCATCAAAACTCAAAATGGCTATGGCCATACTGGTAATTTTGTTCTCTCTAAGATCGATGTAAAAGTGAATAGAAATAACAGTCAGGCCGGCAGATATGTACGAATCGAACATGCCAAGCCAGGCATTCTTTCACTTGCTGAAGTTCAGGTTTTCAGCAATGGAAAAAATATTGCGCTCAAAAAGCCTGCTAAACAATCTTCAACAGCTTATGATGGCGATGCTAAAAGAGCTGTAGATGGTAACACAAGTGGCGACTACAAGAAAAACACAGTCACTCACACTGATGGCAAAGATAAACCTTGGTGGGAAGTTGACCTTAAGAAGAGTTCTAAGATTGATGAGATTTTATTATTTAATAGAAATGAATCTCCAGAGAGACTAAACAACGTTAAGATTTCTGTTTTAGATCAAAATCGTAAAGTTGTTTGGAGCAGCAAACTTGGCAAAGCAAGTATGAAAAACCAAGTGGCTCTTGGAGTATTTTCTGTGGAACTCAAATCCGCAGTGGCGAGTTTTGAACAAAATGGATTTCCAGCAAAAGATGCCCTAGATAAAAATAAAGATAAAGGTTGGGCTGTAGCTGGGGCCAAAAACCAAGTTGAGTCCGCTTGGTTTGGAACTGCTGGCGATATCAAACTCCAAAAAGGCGATGTCGTTGAAGTAACTCTTTCATTTGAGTCTAAACACGCTCATCACGTTATGGAAAACTTCAGCATTAAACTTGGAACTGGAAAAGCTAAAAATGCTAATTTTAAACTTATCGGCTATAAGGGAAAACCTGCGGATAAGCTAAGTAAGGGTGACAAAGAATACATTGTCAACGAAATCATGAAGTCTGGCCCAGCTGCAAAGATCTATAATCAACACGCCAGCATTGAAAAGAAAATCAATGACTTCCGCCCTGCAACAACTCCTGTTATGGAAGAGCTACCTGCGGATAAAAAACGAGTAACTAAAATATTCGTTGGCGGAGACTGGGAGAACTTAGGAGAACAAGTATCTGAAGGAACTCCAGAAATCCTTAATGAATTTAAAAAGGAATGGCCTCGTAACAGATTAGGTATGGCTTACTGGATGACTTCCAAAGAGAATCCTCTTTTTGCCAGAGTAGCTGTTAACAGGTTTTGGGAGCAGTTATTTGGAATGGGAATAGTAGAAACTCTGGAGGACTTCGGCTCTCAGGGAATTAAACCTACACACCCTAAACTCCTGGATGATCTAGCCCATAGTTTTGCAAATGACTTAAACTGGAGTGTTAAAAAGCTTCTAAAAACCATGGTTATGAGTGCCACATACCAGCAATCATCCGACGTTTCAAAAGAAAAACTGGCGGTTGATCCATTTAATCACCTACTTGCTCGTGGCCCACGTTTTAGATTAAGCTCCGAACAGATAAGAGACCAAGGCTTGAAAGTTAGTGGTCTTTTATCTAATAAAATGTTTGGACCAAGTGTAATGCCTTACCAGCCAGACGGAGTTTGGATGAGTGTTTATAATGGTAGACAGTGGAAAACCAGTGCTGGCGAAGACAAATATCGCCGAGGCTTATATACTTACTGGAAAAGAACAAGTCCTTATCCATCAATGGAAGCTTTCGACACTCCAAGCCGTGAGGTTTGCAAAGTGCGCCGACTCAGAACCAATACACCCCTGCAATCATTAGTTACTTTGAATGATCCTGTATTCTTTGAAATGGCAGAGGCTTTTGGTAAGAAAATTAAAAGCTACTCTGGAACCTTGGATGAAAAAATGAGCTTTGCACTTCAGAGTGCGCTCTGCCGCAAACCGACAGAACGGGAAATCAAACACTTAAATAAACTATTTAACGACATCAAAAGAGACTTCAAAAAATCAGAAGAAGAGACATGGACTCTGGTAGCAAATGTCATCTTGAATCTTGATGAATTTTTGACCAAGAGGTAAGAACTATGAATAAATTAAACTTAGAAGCAGATCTAAAAGCCCTTGAGTTAATCAACAGAAGAAGTTTTCTCAAGCATAGTACATGCGGCATGCTGGGAACAATGGCATTGAATTCTCTAATGGCCGAGGATGTAGAAAATGCCCCTCCAGAAGCAACTCAGTTTCCTGCCAAAGCTAAAAAGGTTATCTTCCTTCACATGGCTGGAGCACCTTCCCAACTTGAGCTTTTTGACTATAAAGCAACTCTAAAAGAGATGGACAATAAACCTTGTCCAAAATCTTACCTTGAAGGCAAAAAACTAGCATTTGCAAGAGGAACTCCTTTGATGTTGGGTCCTCAGCACAATTTTAAGCGCTATGGACAGTCAGGTGCTTGGGTTTCCGACATGCTACCTCATTTCCAAAGTATTGTCGATGAAACAACGATCATTAAGTCAATGCACACAGACCAGTTCAATCATGCGCCTGCTCAATTGCTAATGCATACAGGTTTCCCAAGACTGGGTAGACCTTCTTTGGGTTCATGGGTTACTTATGGCCTTGGTTCTGAAAATAAGAACTTACCTTCATACATCGCTTTGATCTCTGGTGGTAAAGTTCCTTCTGCAGGTAAATCTGTTTGGGGTTCTGGCTTTTTACCTTCCTATTTCCAAGGCGTCCAGTGCCGTCCAAAAGGCGAACCTGTTATGTATTCTGCCAACCCAAAAGGTGTTACCAGAGATTTGCGTAGACGCACCTTGGATACAATCAACGACTTAAACAAACTTCAGTACGATGAAAGCAAAGACCCAGAAACTCTCACTCGTATTTCTCAATACGAAATGGCTTTTAGAATGCAGATGTCTGTGCCTGAGGCAATGGATATCAATAAAGAGCCAGAGTACATAAGAGAAATGTACGGAGCTAAACCAGGAGAAGCCTCTTTTGCAAATAACTGCTTATTAGCGAGAAGACTTTTGGAAAGAGACGTACGCTTTGTTCAACTTTACGACTGGGGCTGGGATACTCATGGTGTCAGTCACCAAACAGACTTACATAATGGCTTTGCAGATAAATGTCGCGATATCGATAGACCAATGACTGCTTTGATAAAAGACCTCAAACAGCGTGGTATGCTGGATGACACTCTAGTAGTTTGGGGTGGCGAGTTCGGTCGTACACCATTCCGTGAAAACCGTGGTGGTAAGTACGGAAAGTGGGTT
>Ga0075480_10001169_pt1 | contig 16451 bp, 15 predicted proteins | sample DEB08_DNA_7_FD_81590 | JGI IMG/M metagenome (GOLD analysis project Ga0075480, IMG submission 81590) | Aqueous microbial communities from the Delaware River and Bay under freshwater to marine salinity gradient to study organic matter... | ecosystem: Environmental > Aquatic > Marine > Coastal ... | reverse complement strand
TGGCACCGCACAGCTTGGCTCAATCACAATTTTCATCCGCTCCCAGGTCAGCTTCATCGCATCGATGATTTCCTGTTCACTTGCTGTCTGGATATCGGTGACAAAATTCGAGACGAAATACCAGGTGTTGTCTTTCAGCGGCACCTTGAGCCCGTCGGCCACAGTCACGGGCGCATCATCGGCAATGATCCTGCCTGCCCGGAACGAGCGGGCAGCATCATCTGCCTGCTCTGGCTCAGCCGCATAAATTTCCACATCAGGAGCCAGATTTGACAAGGTCAGGCAGGTGCCGGAAATCATTCCGCCGCCACCAATTGGCGCCACCACAGCGTCCAGCCGCTCGACTTGCTCAATCAATTCAGCCGAGCAGGTAGCCTGACCGGCAATCACCCTCGGGTCATTATAGGGATGGACAAAATCGGCACCGGTCTTGGCGTGAACTTCGGCAAATACCGCCTCCCGGCTGGAGGTTGACGGCTCACATTCGGTGATCACGCCGCCATATCCCTGCACGGCGGCTTTCTTCGCATCAGGGGCCGTGCGCGGCATCACCACATGACAGGGAATGCCCCGCCGACCCGCGGCATAGGACAGGCTGAGCGCATGGTTGCCCGATGAATGGGTGGCCACACCGCGTGCCGCGTCTTCATCAGAAAGACCAAAAACAGCGTTGGTTGCACCACGCACCTTGAACGCCCCTGCCTTTTGAAAATTCTCGCATTTGAAAAATAATTCCGCGCCGGTCAGCGCGTTCAGATAGCTGCTGGTCAGGACCGGCGTGCGATGGATATATGGCTTGATACGTTCATGCGCCTCGCGCATGTCATCAATGGTCAATCCGGCGGCTGTGGGCATGTTCTGCTGCTCATCCTGCTGCTCATCCTGCATTGTCATTTCCTTTTTCTTCTGTCCACATCGCTCTGTTGGACTTTTCATCTGCGGGCGGCTGCGATCTATATATCCACACACATTTTACCTGATCCCAACCCGTCTAGGCAGCAATGCGCCGGTCGTCCGGTCGGCTCTGCCGGAAATAAGACTGCGCCGCGGCGACACCGCTTCCAAGTTCTATGGGATAGCTAAGATCTGCCATTGCCATTTCCAATGTCGCCAGACCGGACAACATCATTACATCGGTAAGACTACCAAGGTGGCCAATCCGAAACGCCTTGCCGTGAAGCTGGCCAAGGCCAACACCAAATGACACATCATAGGCGTGAAAGGCGTGTTGGGTAAGATCATTGCTGTCAAATTCTGGCGGCGTATAAATGGCACTGACCGTATTCGAATACAGCTCCGGCGCTTTGGCAACCAATTTCAGGCCCCAGGCCGACACCGCCTTGCGCACCCCTTCGGCAAGCCGCTGATGACGCGCAAACACATTGTCCAACCCCTCTTCGGCAAGCATTTTCAGGCTTTCACGAAGGCCATAGAGCAACTGCAATGGCGGGGTGTAGGGATAGCCCCCGCTTCGCGTCGCCGCGAGCATGTCCGGAATATCAAAATAGGCCCGCGGCAGTGACGCGTCTTCAATCGCATTGATGGCCTTCTGGCTGACGGCGAGGATCGCCATTCCAGAGCCAATCATGAAACCCTTTTGCGAACCGGCAACAGCGATATCCACACCCCATTCATCCATCGTGAACGGGATTGAGGCAAGTGAGCTAACACAATCGACAAGCAAAAGCGCCGGATGCGATGCCGCATCGATGGCAGACCTTACCGCACCAACGTCCGAGCAAACGCCTGTTGCCGTCTCATTATGCGTTACAAGAACGGCTTTGATTTCCCGAACATTGTCGCGCGAGAGCAATGCCTCAATCTTGTCTGCCGGCGCGCCTGCTCCCCATTCGCATTCGATGATCTCGACATTCAGACCATGCCGCTGGCACATATCGATCCAACGGTGACTGAACATACCGTTGCGCGCCATGACGACGGTGTCGCCCGCACTCAGAACATTGCTGATCGTTGCTTCCCATCCACCTGTTCCACTGGCAGGAAAAATCAACGTTTCCGCTTCCTTTGTTCCGAATACCGGCTTCAGACCAGCCAGAACCGGCACAAGTAGTTCGGCAAAATCCGGAGACCGGTGATCCCTTGTCTGGGCATCCATTGCCCGGCGCAATCTGTCGGGAACATTTGTCGGCCCGGGAATGAAGAGTGGATTCTGATCTGACATCGCAAACCCCAACGCTGGTGGCCAGAAACAGACTGGCCGTGATTTTGTTATGCTGGAGTCTGCACCCGTTAAAATTTTTTGTAAATTTTTTTAAAAATATTTTTCATTTATTGACTATAAATAATTAAGCTGTTGTTTATAAATGGTTTAATTATTTTTCTTTTTACGGCAATTTTCTACATCAAGCCATTTAAGTTCAAAAACCTGCTGCCTTTATCCCACAAGAGCGGGATTGTTTTCCACCACCTGATGGTTTTGGGCATGGTCGGTCGAAACCATATTCACGCATCATAAAGTGAATATATGCCATTGCGTTTAGAGTTAGGCGTGCCTAATGTTATTAGCGCATTCAAATGGATGAGAGAAAACACGCAGGACCTTGCACCATGTGCATCATGGCCTTTGTCAAACCGATATATATGACGCGGGCGAAAGCAGGCGGCGCGGGGCTTGTCCTTTTGGCGTGCGCGCTTATCAGCCTTGCCACATCATCAACCTCGATCGCGGCAGACAAATTTAAGGCCATTACAACCTTTACCGTGATTGCCGATATGGCCCGCAATGTTGGCGGGGACAGGATCATCGTTGAATCAATCACCCGTCCGGGCGCCGAAATCCACCATTATTCACCAACTCCGCGTGATATTCTGCGGGCACAGGACGCGGATCTGATCCTGTGGAACGGGATGAATCTCGAATTGTGGTTTTCCCGTTTCTTCACCAATCTTAAGGATGTGCCCGAAGTCATTTTATCGGACGGTGTGACACCGATTGATATTGCCGATGGCAGCTATGCGGGCAAACCCAACCCACATGCCTGGATGTCGCCGGACAATGCGCTTGTCTATATTGACAACATCGTTGATGCCCTCTCTCGGCACGACCCTGCCAACGCCGCCACCTACAGGCAAAATGGCGCGGCATATAAACAGAAAGTGACGGCTTCTATTGCGCCCCTTCGCAAGATGATTGAGACAATCCCCGAGGGCCGGCGGTGGCTTGTCACCTGTGAGGGTGCCTTTAGCTATCTTGCGCGTGATCTTGGCTTGCGGGAGATGTATCTGTGGCCGATCAATGCCGATCAACAGGGCACCCCACAGCAGGTACGCCGCGTCATTGACGCCATCCGTCAACATAATATCGGTGCTGTATTCTGTGAAAGCACCGTCAATAATGATCCGGCCAAACAAGTGGCTCGCGAGACTGGCGCACGCTATGGCGGCGCCCTATATGTCGACTCGCTCAGCACCGCTGACGGGCCTGTACCAACCTATCTGGACCTGTTGCGGGTAACAACCCAGACCATAGTCACCGGCTTGACAGAGGGCCAATGATGCAAACAAACAGCGAAAAAGGCATTGTCGTTACCGACCTGACAGTCCGCTATAAAAACGGGCACACGGCGCTGCATAACGCCAGCTTTGATATATCGAGGGGCAGCATCAGCGGGCTTGTGGGTGTCAACGGCGCCGGCAAATCGACATTATTCAAAGCCATCATGGGCTTTGTGCCAGTGGCGTCCGGCCGGATCGATATTCTTGGTGGCAGCGTCCAGCAAGCACTCCGCAATCGCCTGATTGCCTATGTCCCCCAGTCCGAAGACGTTGACTGGACGTTTCCGGTGCTGGTCGAGGATGTCGTGATGATGGGACGCTATGGCCATATGGGGCTGTTGCGCATCGCTGGCAGTGAAGACCATGCCGCGGTATCCAGCGCATTGGACAGGGTGGGCATGCTTGCCTATCGCAAAAGACAGATTGGCGAACTATCCGGTGGTCAGCGTAAACGCGTCTTCATCGCCCGCGCCCTCGCCCAGCAAGGACAAATTATCCTTCTTGATGAACCTTTCACCGGGGTGGATGTGCAAACCGAGGACGCCATCATCACCTTGTTGCGAAGTCTTCGTGACGAGGGACGGGTGATCCTTGTTTCCACGCATAATCTGGGGTCGGTGCCGGAATTTTGCGATCATGTAGTCATGGTCAACGGCACGGTTCTGAACCATGGTCCGGTGGAAACCAATTTCACCCATCAGCATCTTGAAACAGCCTTTGGTGGCGTTTTGCGTCATCTTGTGATCGGTGGTGAGGATCTGCATGAGGATCAGGACAGCCGCCAGGTTTCTATCCTGACTGACGATGAGCGGCCTCTTGTCACCTATGACGGAAAGCACCAGACAGCTCGCAATGTGGAGGAGGCGGATGGCTGACACGCTGCTGCTTCCGTTTGCCTATGGCTATATGACCAATGCCATGTGGGTCAGCGCACTGGTGGGTGGCGTTTGCGCGTTTTTGTCGGCCTATCTGATGCTCAAGGGATGGTCGCTTATCGGCGATGCGCTATCGCATGCCATTGTCCCCGGTGTCGCCTTGACCTATATGATCGGGCTTCCCTTTGTTGTGGGCGCTTTCTTCTCTGGCGGGCTTGCCGCCGGGGCGATGCTGTTCCTCAAACAACGCACAGCATTGAAACAGGATGCCGTGATCGGGCTCATCTTCAGCTCTTTCTTCGGGCTGGGCCTGTTCATTGTCTCACTGTCGCCGACATCGGTTGACGTCACCACGATCACCCTTGGCAATGTACTTGCGATCACACCCTATGACACGCTCCAGCTGGCGTTGATCGGGATTATCTCACTGGTTGTTCTGTTGCTCAAATGGAAAGACCTGATGGTGGTGTTCTTTGACGAAAGCCACGCAAGATCAATTGGTATCGATCCGTTGCGCCTGAATCTTCTGTTTTTCACCATATTATCTGCCTGTTGTGTCGCCGCCCTGCAAACAGTGGGGGCGTTTCTGGTGATCGCGCTGGTGATTACACCCGGGGCCACAGCATATCTTCTGAGCGATTATTTTCCGCGACTTCTGGCAATCAGCGTCGGCATCGGTACCGTCACCAGCTTTGTCGGTGCCTATATCAGCTTTTTCCTCGATGGTGCTACGGGCGGGATCATCATCTGCCTGCAAACGACGCTGTTTTTGCTGGCCTTCCTGTTTGCCCCGAAGCACGGTCTCCTTGCCCGCCGCCATTTGGGGCGGAGCGCCACCGGGAGAGGATGATGCTGGACAATATACTGATGCCGTTTCAATTCGCCTTCATGCAGCAGGCTTTCATCATCAGCCTGATGATTGCCGTACCATGCGCCTTGCTGTCATGTTTTTTGGTTGTGCGCGGCTGGTCCTTGATGGGTGATGCGGTCAGCCATGCCGTTCTTCCCGGCGTTGTTCTTGCCTATATCCTGAACATTCCATTGATCATCGGCGCCTTTTGCGCCGGCATATTCTGCGCCCTTGCAACGGGTTATCTGGCAGAAAACTGCCGGGTCAAACGTGACACCGTAATGGGGGTGGTGTTTTCCGGCATGTTCGGGCTTGGCCTTGTGATGTACACAAAAATCCGCACCGAGATACATCTTGACCATATTCTGTTTGGCAACATGCTGGGGGTTCAGAGGGAAGATCTTTTGATGGCGGGCGTTATAGCCCTTTGTGTCAGCCTGTTTCTGGTGGTCAAATATCGTGATTTGTTGCTGATCTCTTTTGATCAGGTGCAGGCAAGCGCCCTTGGCATTGGTGTGGGGGTGCTGCATTTTGCGCTGTTAGCCGCGCTGTCACTGACCATTGTGGCGACGTTGAAGGCCGTTGGACTAATCCTGGCGATTGCACTTTTGATTGCGCCCGGTGCAATCGCATTTTTGATGACCAGTCGATTTCAGGTGATGCTGCCACTGGCGGTTGCCGTGACCATGATCGCGATGATTGCCGGAATTTATCTCAGTTTCTGGATCGACAGCGCCCCGGCACCGACAATTATCCTGCTGTTATCCGCCATCTTTGCCCTTGTATTTGTTCGCAAGAGTGTGAAGGCGCGCATCGCCATCAGATAATGACCAAACAAGTCAGACGGGCGAGGGGCCTAGCCGCGCTTTTGTGCGGCATTGTCCCTCAGGCGTTCATTGCCGCCCTGATATCCTCATCCGCCATCTCGCGGCCAAGATAGGCCTCAATCACCGCCGGATCATTTTTCACAAATTCAGGCGTGCCCTCAGAAATCTTTTGCCCGTGATCAAGAACACTGATCGTATCGCAAGTTGCCATCACCACCTTCAGGATATGCTCGACCACCACAATGGTCAGCTTGTAGCGCTCTTTGAGCGTCATGATTGTCGCCATCAGATTGTCGACATTCACCGGCGAGAGGCCCGCACCCGGTTCATCAAGCAACAGCATCTTGGGCCGCATGGCAATTGCCCGGCCAAGTGCCAACAACCGGCGTTGTCCACCTGAAAGTTCGGCAGCCGGAATTTCGGCATGCTCGGCAAGCCCAATAAATTCGAGCAATTCCATCATCTCGTCTTTGACGATCTTGTCCTGACGCCGCACCTCGGCTCCTCTGATAAAGGGCGCAAGCGGGCCATATTTGGTATGCGGATGGTAGCCGACAAGAACATTGTCGAGAACGCTCAACTCACCATAGAGCCGCAACAGCTGAAAGGTTCTGGCAAGACCCTGTGAGGCGATGTAGTGCGCCGGCTTGCCGGTGATATCAACATTGTTGAATTCAATATAGCTGCCGGCATCAGGCTGATAGACCCCCGTCATCAAATTGAAGAATGTGGATTTTCCCGATCCGTTTGGCCCGATCAGACCATGGACGGTATTCGCCTCCACCTTCAATGAGACGTTATCAATCGCCTGCAGGCCGCCAAAGCTTTTACTCAGATTACGAGTTTCTAGTAGAGCCACCGAGCCTCTCCTCACTTCTGCGAATGAATCTGCGGTTCCGTTGGAAATCCTCAATCCAGCCACCGATACCGCGCGGCATGAACATCACCAGAAACACCATCGACAAGCCAAATACCAGCGGCTGGATGACAATCGGCCGCTCCATAAAATAGAAAACAAGATCCTTCGTCTGATCATAGGCAATCGCCACCACGATGGCGCCAATCACGCCACCCCATACATTGCCGATACCACCAAGAACAACCATCAGCAACAGGGTCACCATCTCAATGACAGTGAAGTTATTGTGATGCAGATAGCCCGGCGGCATATGTGCAAACAAAGCTCCGGCAAGGCCGGCATAAAGTGCACTCAATACGAACGCAAGAAGCTTGTATTTAACAACATTGATGCCGTTGACCGACGCAGCGATCGTGTCTTCACGGATCGCCTGAAATGCCCTTCCCGTTGCCGAGCGCAGGATCGAAAAGGAAAAATAGATCCCGACAACAGCCGCCGTCATCACCAGATAATAATAGCTTGTGAAGCTGTCAAAAACGAAAGAGCCGATGCTTGGTGCGGGGATCATCATCAAACCCGTGCTTGATCCCAGCGCCGGCGTCACCGCTATGAAAATCCTGACGGACTCCCCAAGGCCGAGCGTTGCCAGCGCCAGATAAGCACCTTCAAGCCGCACCGAGGGAAGGCCAACGATCAGACCAGCAAAACCGGTCACAAGGACCGCCGTTGGAATCGCAAGCCAGATGGGCCAGCCAAAACCAAGCGCGCCACCAAAGCCACCCGGTTCCAGTGCGAGGACCGCCGATGTCACGGCGCCAATGGCATAAAGACCGATATGGCCAACTGTTACCTGCCCGCAGAACCCCTTCACGATATTCAGGCCCACCGCAAGCAGAATGAACAGACAAATACGATTTGCCAAATCAATCAGATATTCGCTGAAAAGGGCCGACAAAACGAACGGCATAGGCAACAACAAAACATAGGCAATAAGCCATGGCAGCAACCGATGACGTTTTGCCAGACTGTCAATAAAATCAGCCATCCATGACAAAAATACCATAAGCGCCTGTTCCCTGAATTTTAACTATATGACTTAATAAGTGACGCCGGGGCGGGCATTGAGCCCACCCCGACAAGTTTGATGAATGGTCCTATTCGAGACCGAAATTCTCGTCCATGGTGACACGGGCCAGAACTTCCGTTTCAAAGTTCTCACCACCTTTGGTGTAACCAATCAGAACGGCTGTTCTGTTACCGTCACGGCACTGTGGTGTTGGTGCGGCACAGAAGCTGATCGGACCAGATGCAAGGCCCTGATAGCCCTGAACATTCGCGATCGCATCGCGAATGGCAGTGCGATCCTCAGCCAGCGAGCCTGTCAGCTTGGCATTTTTCAGCGCCATTTCCATAATCCGGACAAGGTCATATGCCTGTGAGAAATCATGGTCAGGGGCGTGAATGCCATAGCGTGAACGGGTCATTTCGTTGAACAGCTTTGCAATTGGACGGCTGTCGGCAGCAGAGTAGGCGGCTGTAAAGAAAACACCCTTGACCGCATCTCCAGCAATCTTTGGCACCGGCGCATTCGACGCAGATGATGAACCAATACGGCGAACGTCTTCACCTATGCCGGCTTCATATGACTGAACCAAAGCCCGCGCCATTGTCTCGGCCAAAGCCGCAACCATGATGCCGTCAACACCCATTGATTTGATCTTCTGCATATGTGACCGGAAGTCGACTTCCTTTTCCTGTACATCTGCAACATAGGCTGGCTCAGCGCCGAACTGCTTTCTCATCTGCGCCTGCATGCTGGCACAGTCATTCACCGACGCTGCATCAGCCGCACATATGTAAGCGATCTTCTTGCCGATGTTCTCGCCGACATATTTCGCGGCCACACCACCGTAGTAACGCCCGGAGACAGGAATACGGAACACCCACTCACTGCCCTTTTGTGTGATCTTGCCATTGGTCGAATGCGGGATCATCTGTGGTACACCGGCTTTGGCGGTCACATCAACAATGGGCAACGACACAGACGAACAGGTAGATCCAATCAGAAGATGCACCTTTTCCTGAAAAATGAGCTTGTTGGCATTGGCCACACCTTTGTCCGATTTACATTCGTCATTCATCAGAGTGGCTTTGATCATGTTTCCATGAATGCCACCAGCTTTGTTGATGGCATCTATCTCGTCCATCACCATCTGGCCATAGGCCTGACCATTTTCACTGACCATCCGCATGGTGATACCGACGCGAATATCTTCGGCATAAGCCGCAGCTGCGCCGAGGCCAACACCCGCAGTGACCACACCGGCCAACACTTTGTTAAGTAATCGCATTTTTTCCTCCAGTTTTGTTGTCAGGTTCGAAAACCAACCATAACAGCCAGTTGCATGGCCGCTATGCCTTTACTTTTGCTTCAACCCCAAGCAGCCCTGACGGCTTGAACATCAGGACGAGGATCAGAAGCAAAAATGCGTATATATCCTTGTGACTTGGCGAGATGTAAGCGGCACCAAGATTTTCAAAAACGCCAACCATAATGCCGCCGATGATGGCGCCCGGCAGCGAGCCGAACCCGCCAACCACAGCTGCGGCAAACGCCTTCATCAACATCAGGTAACCCATCTCAACCTGCACCGACTGCATTGGCCCGATCAACACACCGGCGGCGGCGGCAAGGCCGCAAGCAAGGCCAAAAATCAAAGAGATCATCAGCGGCACATTAATGCCCATCAGATAGGCGATATCCTTATTATGCGCGACAGCCCGAACCGCAAGACCTGTCTTGGTATGGCGCAGAAAATAATGCAGCGCCGCCATCAAAGTCACTGAAATGATCGCTGTCAGCACATAGCTTTCCGGCACCTCAATGTCACCGGGAAAACTCAGCCGCGGAATATAGTCCAGATTGGCACGGAAAGGCTCAGCTTCTGCCCCCCAGATGAAGTAGGCAACATTGACCAGCGCCACCGACATGCCAAATCCACAGATGATCATGCCCATGCCGGCCACTGTGTAACCGCCACCGGCACGCGTTAATCGTCGATAGAAGACGCGTTCAACGGCCATTCCAAGAACCGCTGTCAGCACCATCGCGCCAATCAACGCAATCGGGTAGGGCACGCCAACATTATGCGCAAGCACAAGGCCGAAGAAGGCACCAAACATATACATCTCGCCATGCGCGAAATGCACAATATCAAGGCCCGAATAGATCAGGGAAATACCAAGTGCAACAATGCCGTAAACGACGCCAATCGTGACACCAAAGATGATGAACGCCAGTAGCGAGTTATAGTCAAATCCCATTTTACAGATCCCCAGCCGTCATCAAATCAGCCTCGCAACGCTTTTGAGGTGTCGGCAACCGACCCGCCAAGGAATGATTCCTTTACCGCCGGATCGCTGATTAGCGTCTTTGCTTCACCCTTTATCATGATCACGCCATCACGGATGATATATCCGTATTGCGCGAGAATAAGCGCCATCCGGACATTCTGCTCAACAACCAAAATGGTCACGCCGGATTTTGCAATCCGGTTGATATTGGCAAAAATTTCCAGAACAACTTTTGGCGCAAGCGCGGCGCTTGGCTCATCGAGCATGAGCATTTTTGGACTGGCCATCAGGCCGCGTCCGATTACCAGCATCTGCACTTCGCCACCTGACAGCGTGCCAGATAACTGCTTGCGACGCTCGCGCAATACCGGAAAAAACTCGTAAACGCGCTCAAGATCTGCCTTGGTTCCCTCTCGGTCGCGCCTTGTATAAGCGCCAAGCACCAGATTTTCCTCAACCGTCATCGCCGGATAGGCTTCTTTTGCCTGTGTTACCTGAACGAGGCCAAGACGCATACGCTCATGCGGTTTCATTTTGGAAATGTCGACACCGTCAAAAGTGATGGATCCTTCCATCAACGGAATCAGGCCGGAGATTGCTTTCAACAAAGTGGACTTGCCGGTGCCGTTGCCGCCAAGAAGAGTTACGATCCCACCGGTCGGGACTTCCATATTGACGCCGCGCAATATCTTTAAATTACCGTACCCCGCGTGCACATCATTAACCTGAAGCACCGACTCCCCCCTGTTTTTTAACGTCAAAGCCTATTAACTGGCTTTGTATTAGGTTCAAAGATTGCCACGCTGATGGCAACCCCTTATTTGAATCAAGAGTATTTCAACTTTGGATTATTTCTTCTAAAGGCCGTTTTTTTGGCGAAATTCTGCCGTTTTAGATCGTCGGGGACAGTTGGACCGCGCCAAAATATCTCACTAAGGCTGATCCCGGGACAGTTCAATAGACACTGTTCATTCCATTGATGATCGCTTGAACCATTGATTCGGGCGGCGTCTTCCACCAATGGGACTGCGAAAAAATCTCTATCTCAACCGGACCTGTATAGCCCGCCAGTTCCATCATGCGTCGCCAGCCAATAAGATCAATCTGGCCGTCACCCGGCATCCCGCGATCAAGCCGCAAATCTTGCGTGTCGGCAAGCCAGTCAGATACATGATAGTTTCGGATCAATGGCCCGGCCTGCACCAATTTGGCGGCAAGATCATGTTCCCACCACAGCGCATAGCTGTCGATTGCCAGGCCGACATCGTGCGTGCTGTCCAAACGATCAAGCAGGCTCAACGCCTCGGCTAGACTGGAGACCACAGAGCGCATACCGCAAACCATCGGATGAAGCGGCTCAAAGGCCAGTTGGACGTTATATGGCCGGGCCAATCCATCTGCTTCCGCCAACATCGCCACCAGCTTTTTACGCGCATCGGCAAGCCCTGATGCCTTCGCGTCATCCAACCCGCCAGTAATCAAAACGAGGGTGCGTGCGCCAAATCTGTCGGCACGTTCAAGCATAAGCTTTAGCTGGTCCGGACCGCAGAACAGATTGGCCGCACACAAAGATTCGGCGATCAGGCCACTCGCCTGCCAGTCCGCAAAGGCCGCAGCTTCTCCAACCGAGTCAATCATCGGGTTCCAAAGGGCAGTGCGGTTGATGCCACTCTTGCCAAGCACTGCCAGCGACGTTGAAAAATCACATTGCCCGGAAAGGCATACCTGATGCACGCACAGATCATTCAGATCAAGCTTGCGTAGCATCCCTACCATGTGGCACGCCCACCTGAGACATCAAACACCTGACCTGTGGTAAAGCTACAGGCAGGTGACGCAATAAAAGCCGCCATATGAGCAATCTCTTCAGGTGTGCAGAACCGGCCCTTGGGAATGCGGCTTTTCTTGTCAGCGATGTATTCTTCGTTCATCCCGTCCAACAAATCAGTCACAGCGATGGATGGCGCAATGCAGTTGACCGTGATCTCTGAGGGAAGCACCTCTCTTGCCAATCCCTTGGCCAGACCAATAACGCCCGCCTTTGCCGCACCATAGGGAACCGCGCCTGGATTCCCCTCTTTGCCTCCGATTGACGAAATGATGATGATACGGCCTTGCTGTCGCTGGAGAAAATGATCAAGCGATGCCTGTATCGAGAGAAACACACCCGTCAGATCAACGGAAATCACCGTTTGCCACTCGGCAAGAGAATACTCCCACATCGGCTTGGTAGGTCCGTTAATGCCGGCATTGGCGACAATTCCATCAATATCTCCTAGTCGGTCAAGCGCAGCGGCAAAACCTGCCCTTGTCTGTGCTTCATCAGTGACATCAACAATCTGGCTGTCGGCAAAAACCGGATTGTCCTTCATCCCCTCATCATTCAGGTCCCATCCAGAAACCCTGGCACCAAGGCTGTGAAACAGGGTGCTTATGGCAAGCCCGATTCCCCGCGCCGCGCCGGTGACAATAAAACTCTGACCGGCAATATCCCGTGACAACTGCATCTTCTTCTCCCTGATCCAGGCAATATAGCGACTATTTAGCGACTATGTGTTCGGCACCCATTGCAAAATATGACTGCCAACCGCCACCAGATCACCATTCTGGTTGGTTACCTCTATCTGGCCGGTTGACCGCCGCCGCACCGCATCAATTTCGGAAATCGTATAGACGAGAGAAACCGTATCGCCAAGAAACACCGGCTTGAGAAACCTGATCTTGTCATAGCCCACAGACACCGGCGTCTCATCGGCATCGCGGCAATGCGCGATCACCATCGTCGAGACGGTTGACATGAAACCGACCATCAAGGCGCCATGCGCCATCAACCGGCCATAGGATGATTTTTCCATATAAACTTTGTTCACATGATTGGGCGAAAAATCACCCGTGATCCCGGCAAATTGGTAGACATCACTTTCAGAAACAGTTTTGGTGAAATGTGCATTATCACCAATTTTTACATAAAATTCAGACATTTCATGAACCCTCCCTCTCGAGAACGATACGCCTTCCGGTGATGGCAGACCGTACCGCAGCCAACGTCGCATCCAGCGACTTGCCGCCGTTTTCCGCATCAATAATAGGCGACTCCGTGCCCCGCACCACCGCGCACAGATGTTTGCACTGGGCGACATAGGCATCAATGAACGGGGTCTCAATCACCTCTGGCACAATCTCATCTTGCCAATTGCCAAAAGCATCAGCATGCGCCCACAAAACAAGATTCGGAAATTCCAACGCGCCCTTTGTTCCCATAAAACGGATTGCGTTCTGTCCGCTTTTTGGAAATCTGGCGTTCTCACCAAGCGCCATTTCCCATGTCCATGGTGTTGGCGTACGGTCGGATAGAACAAAGGTTCCAACCGCATCATTAGCAAATTTCATGCTGATGGCCACCGCATCTTCCTTGGCAAACTGCTGGTCGTGACGGGTGATTTCTGCCGAGATCGCAGCAATATCGCCACAGACATACCGCAACAGGTCGATCTCGTGAATTAGATTGGTCAGGATCGGTCCCGCCGCAACCTGCCGTCTCCATTCTTCGGCATAATAGGGATCATCCTTCCTCACAGTCCATTGACCCGTCACCGCCATCAGCTTGCCAATCCGCCCGCTTTCGATAATTTCGCGGGCCTTTGCCGCACAGGGATAATAGCGGCGTTGATGGCCAACAAGCACTTCGCACCCCTGCGCGCGGGCATATCGCGTTATCTCCTCTGCCTCGTCAATTGTCGCTGTAATAGGCTTTTCAACCAGCACCGTCATGCGATGGCGAAGCGCGGTCATCACATCCTGATGATGTCGCTCGGTTGGGGTGGCGATGATGACCGCGTCAATTCCGCCAGCCTCAAGCTCCAACATGCTTTCGGCATCGCCATAGGCTGTGATGCCCCGTTCAGTGGCGATTTTTGCGGCCATCGGAGATGGATCGGCAATTGTGGCGAGGTGAATATCATCTACCTCATCCATCGCCTTTATGTGACGCGCGCCGATCGATCCGACGCCAATCAGTCCGACTTTGACTTGTTGCATCAGGTCATGCCCTCATCCTCGGCAAACAGAGATGCGTCCATCTCCTTCGCTACGGTCGGTATCCGTGGGGCAAACCCCATCCGGTCAAGCACATCGCGTTGCAGATCAACACCCGGTGCAATTTCTGTCAACGCAATGCCGTCCCCGGTCAGGGTGAATACGGCTCGCTCTGTGACATAGATAACACGCTGGCCCTGAGTCAGGGCCTGCGGGCCTGAAAAGGTGATTTGTGCCACCTTGTCAACCAGCTTTGTGATGCGGCCATGTGCGCTGATCCGAAGTGTGCCAGAGCCGATATCAATCTGTGTTCCACCGGTATCAAATGTGCCGCAAAACACAACCGTACGCGCATTTTGGGCAATATCGATGAAGCCGCCGGGTCCAACTGTATTGCCAGCCAGCTTCGAGACATTGACATTGCCATGCCGGTCCAGTTCACCAAAGCCAAGAAATGCAATGTCCAGCCCGCCACCAGAATAGAAATCAAATTGTGATGGTCCGTCGATCATGCAGCTTGGATTCATCGCATAGCCGAACAGATCGCCATCCATCAACTGGCCCCCATAGGTTCCATGTTCAATCGTCTGGAAATATCTGTCTGCCATTCCGTCACGGGCGATCAGCTTGGCCACCTGATCGGGGATGCCAAAACCGAAATTGATTACCGCCCCCTCGACAAGCTCTTTACGGGCACGTCTGGCAATAACCAGACGCGGCGAAAAGCCGGGTTGTTGCTGTTCAAGATTTTCCCGATAAACCTCGCCGGACAATGCCGGATCATAGACCAGATCGTAGCCTTGCCGCTGATCTTCATCGACAACCACAGCGTCGACAAGTGCCGCCGGTATACGCACCTCGCGGGCTTTCAGACTGTTGCGTGGCACCTTGCCCTTGACCTGAACGATTACTTTACCACCGCTGTTATGTGCCGCCGCCGCCATCGCATAGATGTCAAGATTTGCCGGCTCCTCCTCAAGCGATATATTGCCATCCTCGTCGGCGTAACTGCCCCGCAACAACGCCACCGAGACAGGAATTGGCAGATAGCGCAGATACTCTTTGTTATCAATCGTGATCAATTCGGTCAGGTTGGTTTTTGCCGCATCATTCATCCGCCCGCCATCCTGACGCGGATCAACAAAGGTGCCAAGTCCGACATGGGTGATCAATCCGGGGCGTCCGGCGGCCACTTCACGCATCAACTGCATGATTACCCCGCCCGGCAGGACATAGGCTTCAATGTCATTGTCGCGCGCCATCTTCTGCATCCGTGGTGACCACACCCAATGCCCGCCAATGACCCGTTGGGTCATGCCCTTATGGGCAAACCGGTTCATGCCGCGTTCCTGTCTGTCGCCGATGCCAAGTGCATGAATACAGGTCAGATTTTGCGGGTGGCCAGTTGTCAGGAACCGGCGTTCGATGGCTTCATGAAGATGGCTTGCCTCGACAAGACCGCCGCCGCCGCCAACCAGCCCGACGACAGCTTCGTCATCGATCATCGCCACCGCATCATCTGCAGATAAAAATTCAACGCGTGCCATCATTCTTACCCATAACAATCAAAAAGCGATACATCGCCCTTCATCAGCTCGCGCGCCATAACCATACGGTGTATCTCGGAGGTGCCGTCATAGATCCGGCTGATCCGAACATCACGGTAATAGCGTTCAATCGGCAGATCACGGCAATAGCCGGCCCCACCGAAAATCTGCACCGCCCGGTCAACCACCCTGCCAACCATCTCTGATGCCTGAATTTTCAACATGGAAATACCGCCGCGCACGTCTTCTCCGGCATCAATCCGGCTTGCGACCTGCCATAGAGCAAGCCTGCAAGCGTTAATTTCCATTGCCGAATCTGCCAGCATATGCTGAACCATCTGGAAGTCACCGATGGCATTGCCAAACTGGCGGCGCTGGCGTGCATATTCGAGAGTCTGGTCCAGAATCATCGTTGCCTTGCCGACAGCTCGCGCCGCGACCTGGGCGAGGCGAACACGACCAAGCGTCGACAGGGCCAGCTTCAAGCCCTCGCCCTCGCGCCCCAAAAGATGCCCCTGCTCAAGACGCACATCATCAAAGCGCATCTCAACATGCGAGGTTCCGCGGAGCCCCATCATCGGCTGGTCC
>Ga0075480_10001162_pt1 | contig 16506 bp, 11 predicted proteins | sample DEB08_DNA_7_FD_81590 | JGI IMG/M metagenome (GOLD analysis project Ga0075480, IMG submission 81590) | Aqueous microbial communities from the Delaware River and Bay under freshwater to marine salinity gradient to study organic matter... | ecosystem: Environmental > Aquatic > Marine > Coastal ... | reverse complement strand
GACGAACGCGCCGGTGGCGGGCTCGCGGGCGTAGGGGTCGAGGACGTGCTCGCGCTCGACCGCCAGCTCGACCCGCACGACGTCGTTCAGCCCGATGCCGGCGGCCGGCCGCTCCGCCAGCGTCGCCATGTCCACCGCGTGCGCGACGCGGGCGACGCGGACACCGGACGTCCCGGTGTGCGAGCGCAGCAGCAGCCGCCGGCCCGACGCGTACGGCTCGTGGTCGAGCCAGACCAGCGTCGCCTCGACGGCGTGGCTGCGCAGCGGCGCGGTCGCGGCCGGCTCGTCCTCGGGGACCAGCAGGTCGCCGCGGGCGAGGTCCAGCTCGTCGGCGAGCACGACCGTGACCGGCGTGCCGGGGGCGGCGACGTCGAGGTCGCCGTCGAAGGTCACGATCCGCTCGACGTGCGACCGCGCGCCCGACGGCAGCGCGCGGACGGCGTCCCCGACCCGCAGCGTCCCCGCCATCACCGTCCCGGCGTACCCGCGGAACGTCGCGTCGGGCCGGACGACCAGCTGCACCGGGAACCGCAGCGGACGCGCGGCCCGGGCGTCCGCGCCGACGTCGAGGCCCTCGAGCAGCCCGAGCAGCGTCGGCCCGTCCCACCAGCCGAGCCGCTCGGAGGGCCGGACGACGTTGTCGCCGTCGCGGGCGATGACCGGAATCACGTCGACGCCGTCGGCGGGCAGCCCGACCGCGGCCGCCAGCTCGCGGCACTCCGTGGCCAGCCCCGCGAACGCGTCCGCGTCGCACCCGACGAGGTCCAGCTTGTTCACGGCGAACACGACGCGGCGGATGCCCATCAGCGCGACGACCGTGGTGTGCCGGCGGGTCTGCTCGAGGACGCCGCGGGACGCGTCGAGCAGCACCACCGCGGCGCGGCAGCCCGAGGCGCCCGTCGCCATGTTCCGCGTGTGCTGCACGTGACCGGGCGTGTCGGCGATGAGGATGCGACGGCCGGGGGCCTGGAACTGCCGCCAGGCGACGTCGATGGTGATGCCCTGCTCGCGCTCGGCGCTGAGCCCGTCGGTCAGCAGGGCCGGGTCCAGGTCGTCGCCGTTGGTCCCGTGGACACGGCTGTCGCGCGCGAGCGCGGCGACGTGATCGACCGCGACCTGCTCGGTGTCCAGGAGCAGCCGGCCGATCAGCGTCGACTTGCCGTCGTCGACGCTGCCGCAGACCAGCAGCCGCAGGATCGGCGGGGTAGGCGCGTCGGTCCGGGCGGTGGCTGCTCCGGCGGGGGCGGCCATCAGAAGTACCCCTCGGACTTCCGCCGCTCCATCGCGGCGTTCCCCTCCTGGTCGATCAACCGTCCGGCACGTTCGCTGCGCCGCTCCTCGCGCATCTCGGCCACGACCTCGGCGATCGTCGTCGCCCGCGACTCGACCGCGCCCGTGTTCGGGTAGCAGCCGAGGGTGCGGAATCGGACCCACCGCTCCTCGACGACCTCCCCGGGGCGCAGCGGCATGCGGTCGTCGTCGACCATCAGCAGCGTCCCGTCGCGCACGACCGTCGGCCGCGGCGCCGCGCGGTACAGCGGCACGACGTCGATGCCCTCGCGCAGCACGTACTCCCAGACGTCCCGCTCGGTCCAGTTGGACAGCGGGAAGACGCGGACCGACTCGCCGCGGTTCACGCGGCCCTGGTAGAGGTCCCAGAGCTCGGGCCGCTGGGCCCGCGGGTCCCAGCGGTGGTTCGCGTCGCGGAACGAGAACACGCGCTCCTTCGCGCGGCTCCGCTCCTCGTCGCGGCGGGCGCCGCCGATGCCGGCGTCGAAGCGGTGGTGGTCCAGCGCCTGGCGCAGCGCCACCGTCTTCATGATGTCGGTGTACTCGGGGTGCTCCGGGTCGACCCCGGCGTCACGGCCCTCCTCGTTGAGGTGGACGATCAGCTCGACGCCGAGCTCGGCGGTGACCCGGTCCCGGAACGCGTACATCTCCCGGAACTCCCAGCCGGTGTCGACGTGGAGCAGCGGGAACGGCACGGGGCCGGGGTGGAAGGCCTTGCGCGCCAGGTGCAGCAGCGTCGAGGAGTCCTTCCCGACCGAGTAGAAGAGGACCGGGTTCGACGCCTGCGCGACCGTCTCGCGCATGACGAAGATCGCCTCGGCCTCCAGCTCGTCGAGGGACATCGGCGCTCCCGGCCCGCGCGCGACGACGGGGACGTCCGGCGGTCCGGGTGAGGCTAGGGCCGCAGCGACGGTCGCCGGCCGGTCAGGCGACCGGCTTCGCCTCGCCCTTCTCGATCGGCGCGCGCACGAGGTTGCCCCACTCGGTCCAGGACCCGTCGTAGTTCCGCACGTCCTGGAACCCGAGCAGGTGGGTCAGCACGAACCACGAGTGGCTGGACCGCTCGCCGATGCGGCAGTACGCGACGGTCGGCGCGGTCGGGTCGAGCCCCTCCTGCTGCTGGTACAGCGCGCGGAGCTGCTCGACCGGCAGGAACCGCTCGGTCGTCGCGTCGACGGCCCGGCCCCACGGCACGCTGCGCGCGCCGGGGATGTGGCCGCCGCGCATCGCGCCCTCCTGCGGGTAGTCGGGCATGTGGGTCCGCTCGCCGGTGAACTCCTGCGGGCTGCGCACGTCGAGCAGCTGACCCCGCGCGGCGAGGTGCGCCTCGACGTCCTCGCGGAAGGCACGGATCGCGGCGTCGGCGCGCTCGACGACCGGGTACTGGCCGGGACCGCCGGTGCCGCCGACGGCCGTCGTGACGCGGTCCCTCGACCATTCCCGGCCCTCGGCCTCCCAGGCGGTCCGGCCGCCGTCCATCAGCCGGACGTCGGTGTGGCCGAACAGCGTGAACGCCCAGAGCGCGTAGGCGGCCCACCAGTTGGCCTTGTCGCCGTACACGACGATGGTGTCGTCGCGGCCTATCCCCTTCGCGTCCATCAGCGCCGCGAACCCGGCGCCGTCGACGTAGTCGCGGGTGACCGGGTCCTGCAGCTCGGTGTGCCAGTCGACGCGGACCGCGCCCGGCACGTGCCCGACGTCGTACAGCAGCGGGTCCTCGTCGGACTCGACGATCACCAGCCCCGGCGTGCCCAGACGCTCGGCGATCCACGCGGTCGAGACCAGCCGCGACGGGTCGTGGTACGCGGCGTACGCGGGGTCGAGGTCGGCGATCGGCATGGTGGCTCCGTCGGTAGCGTCGGTGCGGACCCGGGAAGGTAGGAGGTGCGGCCGTGGCGCTCCCCGAGCGGCTTGCGAACGTGGTGAACGACTTCCGCGCCGCCCCACCCGAGCTGCGCACCGAGCTGCTGCTCGAGCAGGCCGAGCGGCTGCCGGCCCTGCCGCCCGAGCTGGCCGGCGACCGCGACCGGTTCGAGCGGGTCGAGGAGTGCCAGACCCCGTTCTTCCTCGCGACCGAGGTCGACGCGGACGGGACCGTGCACCTGCACTTCGACTGCCCGCCGCAGGCGCCGACGACGCGGGGGTTCGCCGGGGTGCTGCACGCCGGGCTCGACGGCGCCAGCGCCGAGGAGGTCCTCGCCGTCCCGGCCGACTTCCACCATGACATGGGGCTGGCCGAGGTGATCAGCCCGCTGCGGATGCGTGGCATGGACGGCGTGCTGTTCCGGCTCAAGCGCCAGGTCGCGGCGCGGGTCGCCGCCGGTGGCGCCGACGGGGGTGTCGCGGGCCGGGAGTAGCGTCCGCCGACCGGGGCGCGGGTCGAGCGCGCGGCCCGACGGGGGTGCGTGTGGGGCTCGAGGTCCGGGTCTCGGCGCGTCCCGAGCACCTGCGCGACGCGCTGCTCGCCTGGCTGGCCGCCGACGACGGCGATCCCCTCGCACCCCAGGTCGTCGTCGTCCCGAACGCCGGCGTCCGGGCCTGGTTCGGGACCGCCGTCGCGCTGCGCGACGGCGTCGTCGCCGGGGTCGAGTTCCTGTTCCCCGCCGATCTGCGGCGGCGGCTCCTCGGGCTGCCGGGTCCCGGCGAGGACCCGTGGCGGCCCGAGCGGCTGGCGTGGACGGTGCTGGCCGCCGTCGCGGATCCCGACGGCCCGCCGGCGCCGTGGGGCGACCGTGCGGACCGGCCGTGGTCGCTGGCCCGACGGGTCGCGGACGTGCTCGACGCCGCCGGCGCCCGGCGGCCGGACCTCGTCGCCGCCTGGGCGGCCGGGGCGCCCGGCGGCTGGCAGGCCGACCTCTGGCGCGACCTCCGGCGCCGCATCGGGACGCCGGCTCCGGGCGAGGTCGTCGCCGCCGCGCTCCGCGGTGATCCACCGGAGGGCGACGTCGACCTGCCGGACCGGATCGCGGTCCTCGGTCTCTCGGGTCTCTCGGTCCCCGACGCGACGCTGCTGCGACGGGCCGCCGCTGACCGCGACGTCACCCTGCTGACGCCGGTCCCCGCGCCGGCGCTCGTCGCGCGGCGCGTCGGGACCCCCGCGGCGGTCCGGGCCGACGACGGCGTCGCGCCACCGCGCGTCGGAGGGCACGTCACCGACGCCGAGGGTCCGGCGGCCGCTCCGCGGGCCGGCGGGCCGGCGCATCCGCTGCTCGCGACCTGGGGTGCGGCGGTCGTCGAGGACGCCGCCGTGCTGGCCGGGCTCGACGCCGTCGTCGTCGGGACGGACGCCGACGCCGGCGACGTCGACACCACGGGTGCTGGGGCGACGCAGCTGGCCCGGCTCCGGGCCGACGTCGCGGTCGACCGGGTCCCGACGCCGGTGCCGCCCGCCGTCCGCGCCGAGGGACGCGGGGGTGACGGGAGCGTCCAGGTCCACGCCTGCCACGGGCTGCTGCGTCAGCTCGAGGTCCTCCGCGACGCGCTGCTGCACGCGTTCGAGGACGACCCGACGCTCCGACCCGAGCAGGTCGTCGTGGTCTGCGGTGACCTGCGCCGCGCCGCACCGCTGATCGGGCCGGTCCTCGGCGCCGAGGTCGCCGGGCACCGCATCCCCGTCGCCGTGACCGACCGGTCCGCCGTGGCGCCGCCGCCGGTCCCCGCCGCCCTCGACGCGGTCCTCGCCGTCGCCGGGGGTCGGGCCGAGCGCGACGAGGTGCTGGCGCTGCTGGCCCTGCCGGCCGTCGCGGTCGCGCTCGGCCTCGACGACGAGGGCCTCGCGCTCCTCGTGCGCGTCGCCGACGCCTGCGACGTGCGGTGGGGGGTCGACGGCGCCCACCGGACGCGGTGGGGGTACGCCGGGGACGTCGCGACCGGGACCTGGCGGGAGGCGGCCGACCGGCTGGTCCTCGGACTGCTGCTGCACCCCGAGGAGGACGCGGTGGTCGCCGGGATCGCGCCGGTCGTCGACGTGCGGTCCCAGGACGCGGCCGCCGTCGGCCGCGTCGCGGCCGCCGTCGCCGCGCTCGCCGACCTCGTCGCCGCCACCTCCGAGCCGCGCCCGATGGAGGCCTGGGGACCCGTGCTGCACGACGTCGTCGATCGCTGGCTCGCGCCGCCGCGCGGCGGGGGCCGCGAGGCGGACGGGCAGGCCGTCGCCGTCGCCGAGCTCCACGGCGCGGTCCGGGCGATCGTCGCCGATGCGGCCGCGGCGGGGGCGGTCGCACCGCTCGACCTCCTCGAGGTCCGGGCCGCGGTGGCCGACCGCCTCGGCGGCGGCGGCGGCGCGGTCGCGCCCCGCGGGGGCGACGTCCGCGTCGCCTCGACCGTGCCGCTCCGCGGCGTGCCCGCCCGGGTCGTGGCGATCGTCGACGCGGACCGGATCGTGACCGGCGACGTCGTCGCGGCCGACGACCCGCTCGCCGCCGCCCCCCGCGTCGGCGAGCCGGACGCCCGGGCCGAGGCGCGGGCCACCCTCCTCGACACGGTGCTGGCCGCGCGGGACCGGCTGCTCCTCCTCCTCGACGGCCAGGACGTCGGGACCGGGGCCGAGCTGCCGCTGCCGACCGTCGTCGAGGAGCTGCTCGACGCCCTGCCCGACGTCGACGGGACGGCTCCGCTGGTCGTCCGTCACCCCCGCCACCTCGCCGATCCGCGGAGCGTCGGCGGGGACCCCGGACTGGCGCGGCTGACCGGCGGGCGGCCCTGGACGTTCCTGCCGGCCGCGCTGCGCCCGGTCGCCCGCGGCCCCGCCGCCGGGCCGACGCCGCTGCGGGCCCGGTGGCGTCCGGACGGCTCGGCCCCGGAGGACGTCGGGGTCGTGCTGACGCCGGCGGACCTCCGCGACGCGCTGCTGCGTCCGGCCCGGGCCTGGCTGCGGCACGGCCTGGGGGTGACGCTGCCGCGGGACCCCTCGCTGCCGCAGCGGGACCTGCCCGTCTGGCTCGGCCGGCAGGAGCACGGCCTCGAGCGGTGGCAGCTCGTCACCGAGGCGCTGAGCCGCCTGGGCGCGGGGGCGGACCCGGACCGGTGGCGGGCCGCGCGCGCGGTCCGCGGCGGGCTGCCGCCCGGAGCCGTGGCCGACGCGCTGCTCGAGGAGGTCGTCGCCGAGGCGACCGCGTACCGCGAGGCCGCGGTGGAGGCCGGAGCGGAGGGGCCGGAGCGGCTCCTGCCGATCGACGTGACGGTCGGCGACGTCCGCATCGAGGGCGTCGTGCGGCACCGGGGCGGCGTCGTCGCCGACGTCTCCGGCTCGTCGACGCATCCGTCGCACGTGGTCGCGGCCTGGCTCGACCTGGTGCTGGCCCGGGCCGCCGTGCTGGCCGGCGCCGCGCCCGACGAGGTCCACGGGGCCGTCGTCGTCCGGCGGCGCGGGAAGGACGGGATCGACGTCCGCCGCCTCGTCCCCGACGACGCGGCCGTCGAGGCCGCGCTCGGCACCGCCGTCGACCTCGCGCTGCGCGCACGCAGCGGCCCGCTGGCGCTGCTGCCGCGGACCGCGTGGCGCGTCGCCGCGGCCGGGGCGCGCCACGACGACGTGGCGAAGGACCTCGACCGGGACCTGGGCGCCGTCGAGGCCCGGTGGGTCCACGGCGCCCTCGACGTCGCCGCGCTGACGACGCTGGCGTCCGGGCCGGCCGAGGCCGGGCTGCCCGGCGAGGAGGACGACCCCGCCGTGCCCCGCGTCGCGCGCGCGCTCGTCGACGCGGTCGCCGCCTCGGTGCGGACCGAGCGGACGGAGGCCGCATGAGCCCCGCCGCCATGACCGACGTGTCCGGGCCCGCCGTCCTCGACCTCGCCGCGCCGCGGCCGCGGGGACTGCTCGCCGTCGACGCCTCGGCCGGGACCGGGAAGACGTACGCGCTCGTCGCCATGGCGGTCCGGGCCGTCGCGGTCGGGGAGGTCGGGATCGACGGGCTGCTCCTCGTGACGTTCACCCGGGCGGCCGCGGCCGAGCTGCGCGAGCGGCTCCGCGCCGGCCTGGTGGAAGCCGCCGCGGTGCTGGCCGCCGACGACCGGACCGGGGCGTCCGAGTGGCTCGTGGCCCTGCACGACGGGTCGCCGGAGGAGCGCGCCCCCCGCACCGCCCGGCTGCGGGCCGCCGTCACCGGCTTCGACGGCGCGACCGTCACGACGCTGCACGGCTTCTGCCGCACCGCGCTGACCGCGGTCGGCGTCGCCGCGGGTGCGCCGCCCGCGCGGCTCGTCGCGGACACCCGGGCGCTCGCGCGCTCGGCCCTGCGCGACGTCCTGCTCGGCGAGCTGCTCACCCCGCGCGGCGACGTCCTGCGCGGCGACCGGACGCCGGACACGCTCGAGACGCAGTTGCACGCCGCGCTGCGGGTGCTGCGCGGGTCGGCCGACGGCCGGGCCGCGCCGCTCGGTCCCACCGACGCGCCGGCGGCCGACGCGGCGGCCGACGTCGTCCGGACCGCCGCGGCCGAGTCCGCCCGTCGCCTGCGCGCACAGGGGGAGGCCGGGTTCGACGACCTCGTCGGGGACCTGCACGCGCGCCTGCACGGCGAGGGCGGCGACGCGATCGCGGCGACGCTCCGGGCCCGGCACCGCCTGGTCCTCGTCGACGAGCACCAGGACACCGACGCGGTCCAGTGGGCGGTGCTGCGAAGGGCGTTCCGCGATGACCTCGGACCGGCCGCCCCGCCGTCCGACCTGGTCTTCGTCGGGGACCCGAAGCAGTCGATCTACCGCTTCCGCGGCGCGGACGTCACCGCCTACCTCGCCGCCCGGCGCGAGGTCGACGCCGAGCGGTGGCTCGACCGCAGCCATCGGGCCGCCCCGGACCTCGTCGCCGCGCTGAACGTGCTGCTCGCCGGGGCCGACCTCGGCGAGGGCATCGCGTTCCGTCCCGTCGCCGCCGCCCGGCCCCCGGTCGTGGGTGAGCGCGGTCCGGCCCTCGAGCTGCGGTGGCTCGCTCCGGGCCCGGACGGCCACCCGGCGGCTTGGCGCGCTCGGAACACCAACGAACTCCTGGGGCCGCCGACCACGGTCCGCGTCCTCGACGACCTCGCCGCCCGGGTGGTGGCGGTGCTCGGCGAGCCGACCGTCCCCGACGCCGACGGCGCCCCGCGGCCCCCACGCCCGTCCGAGGTCGCGGTCCTGACCCGCGGGAACGCGCAGGCCGAGGAGGTCGTCGTCGCCCTCGCCGCCGCCGGCGTGCCGGCGGCCCGCCCCCGGGGCGGCAGCGTGTACGACGCGGACGCGGTCGACGAGCTGCGGGTGCTGCTGGCCGCCCTGGCCGACCCGACCGACGAGCGGGCCGTCCGGGCCGTCCGGGGCTCGTGGTTCGTCGCGGCCGACCCGGCCGGGGTCGGCGACCCCGACGGCGTCGCGGCGACGCAGGTCCGGCTGGCCGGCTGGGCCGACGAGCTCGCCGCGTGGGGGGTGCTCGCGCTCTGGGCCCGGCTCCGCAGCGACCCCGAGGTCGGGACGGCGCTGGCCGCCGCGGGGGAGCGGGGGCTGACCGACCTCGAGCACCTCGCCGAGCTGCTCCACGTCGCCGTCGGAGCGCGGGGCGTGCCGGCCGCCGTGGCGCTGCGCACCCTCGACGAGCTCCGGCTGACCCGCCCCGTCGACGACGAGGCCGCCGAGGACCCGTCGGTCCGGCGGCTCGCCAGCGACGGGGACGCCGTCCAGGTGATGACCGTCCACCGCGCCAAGGGACTGGAGTGGCCGGTCGTCCTCGTGCCGTTCGGTGGCTTCAGCACCACGTCGAACCCGCCGTACGCGTTCACCTCCGACGCCGGTCGCATCGTCGACGCCGCCTCCTCGGTGGAGTGGTCGCCGCGCGGTGACGACCCCGCGCACCCCGATCGTCCGCACGCGACCCAGAGCCGTCGGAAGGACCTCGCGAAGGCGGAGGTCGTCGGGGACGCGGCCCGCCTGCTGTACGTCGCGCTGACACGGGCCCGCGAGCGGCTCGTCGTGTGGTGGGTCCCGACCCAGGTGTCCCGCGGCTCCGAGCTGCACCGGGTCCTGTTCGGCGCCCGCGACCCGGACGGGACGCTGCGCACCGGCCCGCCGCCGAAGTTCGCGGAGCTGACGCCGCCGGCGACCGCCGCGGCCCTCGAAGGCCTCGTCGACCGGGTCCGCGCGGACGGGGGGACGGCGGCCGTGGTCGACGTCGCGCCGGAGGGCGTCGTCCCGCAGCACGTCCCCCCGGAGCCGGTCGCGTCCGTCGCGCCCGCCGTGGCGCGGCTCGGTCGCAACGTCGCGGAGGGCGACGTCGGCCGGTGGTCCTACACGCGGCTCCTCGACGCGGCCCACGCGACGGCGCCGTCCGGTCCGTCCGGCCCCGCGCCCGAGGACGCCGGCGGCGGGCACGACGAGGCGACCGCGCTGCACGACGTCGAGGCCGGCGGCACCGCGTTCGGCGTCGTCGTCCACCGGGCCCTCGAGGTCGTCGACTCCGCGGGGCCGGACCTCGAGGGTCGCCTGCGCGCCCACCTCGCCGGCGACCCCGCGGCGGCCGTCGCCGGAGACCCGGCGGCGCTGGCGGCCGCGCTGGCCACGGCGCTCGCGACGCCGCTCGACCCGCTGCTGCCCGGCCGGGCGCTCGTCGACGTCCCGGCCCGCGACCGCGTCACCGAGCTGCGCTTCGACCTGCCGCTCGCGGACACCGCGCACCGCGTCGACCTCGGTCGGCTCGGCCGGGCCGTCGCCGAGGCGCTGGGGGACGACCCGCTCGCGCCGGGCCTGGCCGACCTCGGGGAGCGCGCCGGCCGGCCCCGGATCGCGGGATGGTTGACTGGCTCGATCGACCTCCTCGTCCGGACGTGGGACCCCGCCGGCCGGCCCCGCTACACGGTCGTCGACCACAAGACCACCGTGCTCCGCGACGCCGCGCGCGCGCCGGCCTACGGCGCCGCGGACCTGCAGCGGGCCGTGATCGCCGGCGACCACGCGGTGCAGCTGCTCCTCTACCTCGTCGCCGCCCGGCGACACCTGCGCCGGCGGCACGGCGGGGACGACGGCTGGACCCTCGACGGCGCGGGGCTGCTGTTCCTGCGCGGCCTGGGTGGCCCCGACGCCGTCGTCCGCGACGGCGCGACCCCCGGCGTGTTCGCCTGGCGGCCCGGTGACGAGGTCGTCGCGCTCGCCGACCGCATCCTCGCGGGGGCGGACCGATGAGCGCCCTGCGGCCCCACCTCGACGCGGTGCTCCGACGCCGGTACGGCGTGACCGACCCCGACGTGCTGCGGCTGCTGGCGCGGGCCGTCGCCGCGGCCGCCGACGGGCACGCCGCGCTGGACCTCGCGGTCGCGACCGCGGCGGGTCGTGACCGTGCCGAGGGCCGCGACCCCGACGGCCACGACCCCGACGGGGACGGCGGGGCGGAGCCGCCCCTCCCGGACCTCGCGGCCGCCCGGCGGCTGCTCGCGGCCTGCGCCGCGGTCCGGGTCGTCGACCCGGTCGCCGGTCCCGACGCCGTCACCGCCGACGCGGCGCCGACCGACGGGCCGCGACCGTTCGTCCTCGAGGGGGACCTCCTCGCGACCGACCGCGAGCACCGGGCCGAGCGCCGCGTCCTCGCGGCGCTCGCCCGCCGGGCCGGCGTCGCCGCGCCGGTCCCCGTGCCCGACCGGATCGCGGCCGACGCCGCCGAGCAGCGCGCCGCGGTCGCGACGCTGCTCACCGCCGGACGGACGCACGGCGTCGGGGTCCTCGTCGGCGGTCCGGGGACGGGGAAGACGACGACGGTCGCGGCGCTGGTCGCGGCCGAGCTGGCCGCCGCCCGAGCGGACGGCCGCGAGCTGCGCGTCGCGCTCGTCGCACCGACGGGCCGGGCCGCGGCCCGCATGCGCGAGGCCGTCCACGGTCGCGCCGGGGCCGTCGCCGCCGTCCACGGGCCCGAGGTCGCGGCCGACCTCGCCGCCCTCGAGGCCCGGACCGTCCACGCGCTGCTCGGCCTGCGGCCCCCGCGGACGCGGCGCACCGACCCGGACCCGGTCGCGGCCGACCTCGTCGTCGTCGACGAGGCGTCGATGCTGCCCCTTCCGGTCGCCGCGACCCTCTTCGAGGCGCTCCGGCCCGATGCGCGGCTGGTCCTCGTCGGCGACCCGGACCAGCTCGCGAGCGTCGAGACCGGCGCCGTGCTGGCCTCGCTCGTCGCCGGGCTCGGCGCGGGGCCCGTCGCCCGCCTCGTCGAGAACCACCGCGACGCGGGTGCGGCGGCCGACCGCGCGGCGCTCGTCGCGGCGATCCGCACCGGTGACGCGGAGGCCGCCGTCGCGGCGCTGGCCGCGGCCGGCCCCGACGGTCGGGCCGGGCTGATCTGGATCCGGACCGGTGCGGGGGGCGGTGACGCCGCCGCGGTCGCGGCGGCCCTGGCACCGGTGCTCGACGGGGGTCCGGAGGGCGGTGGATCCGCGGGCGGGCTCCGGGCCGTGCGCGACGCCGCGCTGGCGGGTGACGCGGCGGCCGCCCTCGCCGCGCTGCGCGACGTCCGGGTCGTCTGCGGGCACCGCGAGGGACCGCACGGCGTCCGGGTCTGGGCGGAGGCGGTGCGGGCCCGTCTGGCGCTCGCCGACGCGCCCGGCGCCGCCGCCGACGGCCCGGTGCCGGGCGAGCCCGTCCAGCTCACCCGCAGCGAGCGGTCCGGCCCGCTGCGCAACGGTGACGTCGGCGTCGTCGTCGGGCGCGGCGGGACGCGGCGGATCGCGTTCGACGTCGACGACCCCGCCCGGCCCGGCACGCCGCTCGAACGGGCGACGACCGCGGTCGGGCCCCTCGAGACCGCGCTGGCGGTCACGGTGCACAAGAGCCAGGGGGCGGAGCACGGCACGGTCGTCGTCGTGCTGCCGCCGGCCGACTCGCCGTTGGCGACCCGCGAGCTGCTGTACACGGCCGTGACGCGGGCGCGGCACCGCGCGATCGTCGTCGGGACCGAGGAGGCCGTCGCCGCCTGCGTGCGCAGCCCGTCGGTCCGCGGGGGCGGCCTCGCCCGTGGGGCCGCGGCCTGGGCGGCGCACGTCGGCTCCGCCCCCGCGTCGCGCGACGCTGGTTGACTCGGACCATGGCCGAGAACCTGCTGGGCACCGCGCTCGAGACCTGCTCGACGGACCCGCTGACCGGGTTCCATCGCGACGGGTCGTGCAACGTCGGCGGCGCCGACACGGGCGTGCACGGCGTCTGCGCCGAGGTGACCGCCGAGTTCCTGGCCTTCTCCCGGCGGGTCGGGAACGACCTCTCGACGCCCCGACCCGAGTACGGGTTCCCGGGCCTGCGGCCGGGGGACCGGTGGTGCCTCTGCGCGTCGCGGTGGCAGGAGGCGTACGAGGCCGGTGTCGCACCCCCGGTCGTGCTGGCCGCGACGCATCCGGCGGCGCTGGACTGGTGCGACCGCGACGCGCTGTTCGCCCACGCGGTGGACGGGCCGGCGTGAGCGGCGCCGACGCCGCCCCCGTCGACGCCGACGCGTCGGCGGCGCCGGTCGCGCTCAGCCCCACCCAGCTGCTCGAGGTCGTGAAGGGGCGGCTCGCCGCCGCGTTCGACGGTCCGGTCGTCGTCGAGGGCGTCGTCGTCGAGCACCGCGTCGCGAACGGCGGCTTCATGACCGTGACGCTCGGCGACGTCGAGCCCGTCGGCCGGTTCCCGACGCGGCTCGCGATCAACATGGGTCCGCGCGAGGCCCGCGGCGTGCTGCCGGCCGCGCTCGAGCCGCAGACCCGGGTCCAGGCCGAGGGGAGCATCGACCTCTGGATCAACCGGGCGCAGGTCCAGGTGCGGGCCACCTCGCTGGTGCGGGTCGGTGCGGCGACAACCCGCGAGGCGTACGAGGCGGCGCAGCGCGCCATCGTCGAGGAGCGGCTCGGGTCGGTCGTGCCGCCGCTGCCGCTGTTCCTGCGCCGGCTGCTGCTGCTCGCCCCGGTCGGGACGACGCTCGGGGACCTGACGCGGGACCTCGGCGGGTGGCAGCCGCCGACGATCGTCCACCGCAGCCTGCCGGGCGACTCGCCGGACCTCGGGGCGCTCGTCGCGCGGGGCGTCGCCGCCGCGCACGACGACGGCGAGGGGCCGTTCGACCTGGTCGCGGTCATGCGCGGCGGCGCGATCGAGCCGATCAGCGGCTGGGACGACGTCGGGCTGCTCCGGGCCGTCGACCGGCTGCAGCGCGACGGCACGCCCGTCCTCGTCGCCGTCGGCCACGCCGACCACACGCCGCTCGTCTACCGCGTCGCGGGGTACGGGGTCCGGCACACCGCCGAGGCCGGGCGGTGGCTCGCGGACCACAACCTCCGCGCCGCCGAGCGCATCCGCGGACTCGACGTCGTCGGCCCGGTGCTCGCGGCCCGCGTCGCGGCCGAGCGGGACCGCGTCGCCCGCGTCCGCGGCGCGCTCGGGGACGCGGTCGCGGCCCGGCTGGCCGACCTGCGGCGCCGCGTCGCGACCGCGGCGGCGACGCTCGCGTCGTTTACCCGCGGCATGGCGCTGGTGACGGCGCCCGACGGCGGACCGGCCGTCCTCGCGCCCGGCGCGACGATCGTCGTCGAGACGGCCGACGCCACCGTGACCGCCACGATCGACACCGTCCACCGGCACACGGCCGGGGACGACGGGCCGCCGGACCGATCGGCGGGAGGGGACGGCGATGGCTGAGGACGAGCGGGACTTCGACGCCGAGCTCGCGGCGGTCGAACGGTTCATCACGGACGTGCAGCGCGGCGGCGTGCCGACGGGGGAGGCGATGCGCGCGTTCCGAGACGTCCACCGGCCGGCGATCGAGCGCCTGCGGGCGCGCCTGGCCGAGTTCGAGGACCTGCTCCGCGCGGCCGGGGTCGAGGTCCCGGACCACGATCGGGACGGGGATCAGGACGACGGCGAGGGGTCCGGCGCGGCGTAGGCGACGATGTTGTCGAGGTAGGCGCGCTCGGTCCGATCGAACTCCCCGCCGCAGGTGATCAGCGCCAGGCGCGGCGCCCCCGCCCACGTGAAGACCTCGTCGTAGGGCAGCGTCGCCTTCGCGTACTGGTGCACGGCGGTGATCCGCCACGTCTGGACGCCACCGTCCTCGAGCACCACCTCGACCGGATCGCCGACCGCGAGCTCCCGCAGGTCGAACAGCGCGCCGCGGCCCTGCGTCCGCGAGTCGACGTGGCCGGCGAGGACCGCGGTGCCGTCCCGTCCCGGTGCGACGCCGAGCCCGTCCGGGTCGTACCACCCGAGGTCGTCGACGTCGTCGGGGATCTCCATCACGTCCCCGGGCAGGATCCCGACCGGGACGACCGGTGCGTCGACGCCGATCGTCGGCACCCGGACCCGCAGGGGCGCCAGCCGCGGCGGGGCCGGCGTCGGCTCGGGTTCGGCCTCGGCTCCGGCGTCGGGCGGGGCGGTGGCGATGCTCGGGGGCGCGATCGCCGGGGCCGGTGGCAGCGCGGTCGCCTCGTCGGTGCCGTCGCCCAGCCGCACCATCACCGCGCCGAGGGCGAGCAGCACCGCCACCGTCCGGAGCAGCCGGACCTGACGGCGACGGCGCGGCGTCAGGTCGTCGAGCCGGAGGCGGCGGGGGAGCGGGGGGCGGCGCACCGGATCAGCCGCCGACGGACGGCGCCGCCCCCTCCGCGGCGGGGACCGGTTCGGCGTGGACGACGATGTTGTCCGTGTAGGAGCGGACCGTCCAGTCGAACTCGCCGCCGCACGTGATCAGCGCCAGGCGCGGCGGACCGTCCCAGACGAACACCTCGTCGATCGGCAGCTCGTCCTTCGGGTACTGGATGATCTCGGTGACCTCCCACGTCGAGGAGGTCCCGTCGGCGTGCTCGACGACGACCTCGTCGCCGACGGCGAGGTCCCGCAGGGAGTAGAACGCGCCGGCGCCCTGCGTGCGCGAGTCGACGTGGCCCGCGAGGACGGCGGTGCCGATCTGGCCGGGTGCGACCCCGACGCCCTCACCCGGCTCGTACCACCCGATGGTGCTGACGTCGACGGGGATCTCCATCGCCCCGTCCGGCTCGAGCCCGACGGGCACCGTCGCCGCGTCGACCCCGATGGCGGGGATGCGCAGCAGCGAGGGTGGTCGTCGCGGCTCGGGCGCGGCGACCTCGGGAACCGGCGGGAGGTCGGGGACCGGGACGATCCCGGCGAGCGGCTCGTCGGTCGGGACGCCGCCGGTCGCCGCGTCCCCCTCGGTCGGTGCCGGGGACGGGCTGACGGGCTCCGTCGTGGCCGGGTCGGCGGCGACCCCGAGGGTCGTCGGGTCGGGGGCCTCGGGCGGCACGATCGGTGCGAGACCCTCGTCCGGGCCCGGCACCGTGACCGCGGCGTCCTCGGCGGGTCCCGCCGCGCGGAACGCGACGGTCCCGGCCGCCGCGACGACGAGGACCGCGAGGCCGCCCACGGCCGCCCGGGTCGGGATCCGGCCGACGGCGTTCGCCGCCGCGCGGAGCCCCGACGCGCCGAGGTCGCGCAGGACGGCCGTGCCGCGCGCGAGCGCGGCTGCGGTGCGGGCGACGCCCGTGCGGAGGGCGGCGCTGAGGCCGGTCGTGGTGCGTCGGGCGGTCGCGGTGGCGGCGGTGAGGAGGGTCGCGATGCCGTGGCGTGCTGCTGCGAGCAGGTGGGCGGTGCGTGCGACGGCGGTCCCGATTGCGCGTCCGAGCGCGTGGGCCCCGCGTCCGAGCGCGGCGGTGGTGCGGGTGGCGCCCGTGCGGAGGGCGGCGGCGAGACGGGCGGCGGTGAGGCGGGTGGTGGTGCGACGGGCGGTCGCCGGGACCGGCGCGGGCTCGGGCGCGGGCGCCGGGACGGGCGCGGGCGCCGGCGTCTCGACGATCGCCGGGGGCGTCGGTCCGGGGGCCTCCGCGGGTGCCGGGGCGGGTGCGGGTGCCGGAGCGGCCGCCGGTGGCGGGGCCGCGACGGCGGGCGGTGCGACCGTCGTGCCGAGCGCAGCGATCCGCGCGTCGGTGTCGGCGCGCAGCGCCGCGATGCGCGCGAGGACGTCGTCGAACCGCCGGTCGGGGTCCGGCCCCGGCCGCGAGGCGTCCCCCTCGGACGTCTGCATCACGACCTCACCGTGCCCCGGCGTGCTCCGCGTCGGCGCAGGGTAACGACCTCGTCCGGTCCGTCCCCGTCCACGCTCCGTACCCTCTCCGGAGGCCGGCGGACCCGCCCCGGCTCGTCGAGGAGGCACGTCACCATGGAGCAGGCGGTCCCCCGCATCCCCGTCGCCCTGCAGAGCCCCGAGGTCCGCACCGCCTTCATGACCCGGGT
>Ga0075480_10001159_pt1 | contig 16513 bp, 18 predicted proteins | sample DEB08_DNA_7_FD_81590 | JGI IMG/M metagenome (GOLD analysis project Ga0075480, IMG submission 81590) | Aqueous microbial communities from the Delaware River and Bay under freshwater to marine salinity gradient to study organic matter... | ecosystem: Environmental > Aquatic > Marine > Coastal ... | reverse complement strand
GTGCGCATCAGGCCTCACCTCCGTCGGTCTTCTTGATGCCGACGTCTTCGTCGCAGGTCTTGCCTTCCTCGGCCACGACCTTGACCTCGCCCACCATCTGGGAGTGCTGCAGGCCGCAGTATTCCGCACAACGGATGGGGAAGGTGCCGGCATCGTCAGGGAAGACGTACATGGTGGTGCCCTGCTCAAGGCCGGGAACCAAGTCTTCCTTCACGCCAAATTCCGGCAGCCAGAAGGAGTGTTGGACGCCGACGTAGCGGGGGTCGCTGTCGTCGATTGGACGGGAGTGCATCGTGAAGACCACGCCGTCTTCGGGCATGTCCGAGTCGTCGCTGGCGGAGTCCACCGTGGAGCAAGGGATGATGAGGGGTTCCACCGGCGTTCGGAAGATGTGGCCGACGGGAATGTGTTCCCATGTGTGCAAGACGGTGCTTTCCTCGTCGAGGATTTCCACCTTGTAGTGGAGTCCAGCGTCGAAGAAGAACTCGTCCACCGTGATCATGTCGCTTCCGTTGAACGCATGTTCGGTCTTCATGCCGTCCATGCTGACCACGGCGGTGTGGGGGTTCAGGCCCATGGCGTGGAGGACCACGTCTTCTTGCGCGACGCGCACTTCCACGTCCATGCCGGTGTGTTCGTCTTCCCACGTGAGCGGATCTTCGTAGACGAATTCCCAGTACCATTGGTATCCGTTGACGGTGATGTCGAAGCGGTTCTCGTCGTCGGGGATGCTGCCCCACACGTCGGCGGTCGACGCGGTGGCGAGGAAGGTCAACCACGCCACGAGGATGGTTGGAATGACGTAGAACGCAATCTCCAGTTTTCGGTCGGTGTCGTGGTTGCTGCTCTCCAGCGGGAAGGTCCCAGGAGCGATCTTCCACAGGGTCTCAGATTCATCCGGCGTCAATCCTGCTCGGAAACGAGCCATGAAAAGGAACATGACACCGAAGGTGAGAACACCGACGATGATGGCCCAAAACAGGAACTTGTCATAGAGCACCGAAAACAGTGTGTCTTGAGCAGCCATTGGACGCCCTCGTTCCGGGCCTCGGGAGGGCCTTCCTTAAGCGTTGTTGGATGTGGGAATGCGAGCCTTTCAACCTCGTTTTGAACATCACCCTCTCGGCCCCACGTTTTTCCTCGAAAACGGCCTCGATTTCCGGACGGTTGATGCGCCTCGCGCACCGTCGCCGAACCATGCCATTGGAGGAGGCCCTCCAAGCCACCCTCGACGGGGCCGTTTTGCTGGCCTTGCTGGTCCAGCCGGGCGCGGCTCAAGCTTCGCTTGTTGGCGTGGATCCATGGCGAAGCCGCCTCGTGATTCGATTGAAGGCGCGTGCGCAGGCCGGCCAGGCCAACCGTGCCCTGTGCGCCCAATTGGCCGCTTGGTTGGCGTGTCCTACAACCAGCATTTCGATCGTCGAAGGCCACACCTCCCGGCAAAAGCGGGTCCGTGTGGAAGGGATGCGCGTTGAAACCGTGGTCGTACGCCTGTCGGCGCTCATGCACGCCGATGCAGAGGGTGACGCATACCCTTGATGACCTCCTCGTGTGAGTGGACGGCATGCGACCCCCTCGCGCCCCCCGCCATCCTCGTCACGAGGAGGCGCGTGAGGCCTTGGACGCCTTGCGCGAGGACCAAGCCACCACGTCAAGGCCGATTTTGGTCGAGGGCCCAAGGGACGTCGCTGCGCTCAGGGCCTTGGGCATCACGGGTCCCATCGAGGTCGTGAACCGAGGGTGGGACGTCGCTCGTCGCATCGCTCACTTGGTGGAAACCTACGGCCCTCGAGGACCCGACGGCGGTCCTGCCCTGCACCTCTTGATGGACTGGGACAGGACAGGAGGCCGTCTCCAGACGACGTTCCGCCGCCGCCTCGAAGCCTTCGATGTAAAGGTAGACGAGGAAGTTCGGCGGGTGCTGATGCGTTGCCTGAAGCCCGAAACACGGACCGTGGAAGGCATGTCAGGTTTGGTCGACGTCCTTGGTGTTGAAGGGCGGTAGCGACACGCCCTCCTCCTTGACCGTGTTCAGCACGACGTGGGTGTAGGAGCGCGTGACGTGGTCACTGGTCAGCACGGTTTTGGTCAGGTCGTCCAAATCAGCGCGGTTTTTGACACGAGCCAACACCATGGAATCGTAATCCCCGGTGACGTCGTACACGGCAAACACCCTAGGGTCCTTGGCGATGGTGCGCTGCACGTCCATCATCTTCCCCTTCGCAATACGGAGGCCTGCGATGACCGTCATTTCCCAGCCGAGCCGTTCCGCGTCAAGCCGTACTTGGTGGCCGACGATGATGCCCGCTTCTTCCATTCGACGAAGACGGTTGGTCACCGTTCCTTGGGCCACGCCGACCCGTTTGGCGATCTCGCGCTGGCTGTACCGCGCGTCTTCGAGCAACGCACCAAGGATGGCCCGGTCCGTCGCGTCGAGGTCTTGCATCATTCCCCGTCGAGCGGGGACGGTCAAGAACGCTTCGACCCTCAAGCCGAGCGTTCAACGTCCAAGGTCTGGACCCAACCGCCTTCACCTTCGACTTCGATGGACAAGCGCAAACGGAGCGGTGCTTCGCCTCCACGGCTTGGTCGAACTTCGAGCACTTCGGCCTCCCCGGGTTGGACCTCTCGGTGCATGCTCCGGCCCGAGACCTTCCACGGTGGTTCTGCTTCGATGCCCGTCACCGTGCACGCAGCGGTGCCGGCCTGCACCAGCACACGAACCTTGCTTTCGCCGTCCCATGGCACGGCGCCGATGGCGGGAAGGGCTTCGTCGGTCTTCATTTCACCGCGCAGGACCAAGGCCAGCACGACCAGCACCACCCCTGCAAGGGGCAGCACGGTAAGGGCCGTGCTCCGGTCCATCTCCGTGGTTGAACTTGGCAGAACGTGGGTGTGCGATTGAAGCACCACGCCATGTTCGACGACGATCATGCTGAGGTGATACCCCAAGCCATGGCCGGACAGGTCCACGCCGGCGGCTTCCAGATGGTCAGGGGTCATCGTCCAGAGCACCTCGGAGCTGTTCCCCAGGTCGCGAGCAAAGGCCACCTCTGGCCGCATGTCGCGAACCAGGTGCGTTGCCGTTCGACCGTGGCGGTCCACGGCGCTGTCTTCGGTCAGGGTGACCAGCACGATGACGTGCTCGCTGAGGTTTTCCAACGGGGTCACGGTGCCGCGAATCAAGACCGCCGCTTCTCCTTCGGCTTCCACCACGCCAACCGTTCCATCAAACGCCACCACCTTTCGGTGCATTGCCGCATCCACAGCGGCATCAACGGTGCTTTGGTCAAGGTCTGGAAGCACCTCGCCGTTCACCGCCATGGCCGGCCCAGGACCGATGCCAAGCGTGTCCGCCCGCAAGCGAGCGTCGTCGTTGGGGAAATCCGAACCTTCGGTGTCCGCATTCAAGCGCCAGTGGAGGAGGCGAATCCGCCCCGCCGAAGCGTCGTCTTCCAACCGCTGCAAGGTCTCCTCTCCACCTTCGCCGTGAAACCATTCGACCACGGGTGGGTCGAACTCCTCGGTGAGTGAGGTCTCGGTAGCGGCCGTGAGCGGAGCGGTCAACAGCACCCCGAGCAAAGCCAAGGCCACGAGGCGTTGTGGCCTCACTCCTCTTCCTCCAACAAGGAGCGTCCAAAGAGGCGGAGGGAAAGCATGCGGCGTTCCACATCGTCGAGCATGAGGGTGACTTTGGCTTGCACCCACACGGGGACCGTCGTGGCCCCAGTGGCATGCTCCAGCCGCAAGAGGATGGAGCCCCGTTCGGCGCCCGCGGGGAGATCCTCAACCTCGAGGGCCTCGCCCGACAACAGGCGTTCCACCACGGGCGCGTCGACGGACAGGGCCGACGGTGAACCGTGGCGTTCGAGGACCGGCAATCCTTCCTGGCGAACACGCCACATGCCTCGGTTTTCGGCGAAGGTCGGCAGGCCGACGTGAATCGCCCGCATGGGATGGAAGGACCCGCCGGGGAAGCGACCGCCACGGCCATCGGGCGTCTCGGGCGCCCACAGGCGCTGCTTCATGCTCTCTGGGGACACCGCAAGGCGCTTGCCGCGCCGCCACCATGCCAGGGCTGGGCTGAGACGATGTTGCTCCACAAGGGGCTCTGAGGCGTCCTGCTCGACGGCGTGCACGTCGTGTCGGCTTGGACCGGGCAGGTCCCGAAGGTAGGGCGTTTGGTCCGGGCGCTTTGGCACCAAGGTCCTCGCCACGCCTTCGGGGGTGGCTTCGGGGACGTGCCGAAGCAGGGCCACGTAGAACCCGCCGGTGTCGTTGTCCTCGGGGTGAAGGCGTCGGGTCAAGCGAAGCGCGTCGTGCAGGTTCGCTTCAACCGGTGGCAGGTGGTGGACTTCCGCACGGTCCTTTTCCAGCACCGTTCCGTCGTCGTTGAGCAACGTCCAGTCCGTCAAACCCTCGCGCAGGTGCAGACCGTCCAAGCGGCCCTCAGGAAGCGGGACCGCTTCCATCCAAGGGCACTGGCGAAGGACTTCAGCGACCACGGCTTCGTTTTCCACCGGATCGAGGGAGCAGGTCGAGATGACGACGTGCCCACCGGGCCGCACGAGGCTGGCAGCCCGGCGTGCAATGCCCACCTGAAGGTGGTGCAATTCCCTTCCAGCGGAGGGCCGCCATGACCACCAAACTTCGCGATTCTTGCGCATGGTTGCCGAACCCGTGCACGGCAGGTCAGCGATGACGGCGTCCACGCCAGGAGCGGGAATGCGAGGGAAATGCCGGCCGTCGTGTTGCACGACCAAAACGTTGGCCAGCGAAACCCTTCCTCGATTGGACACGAGGGTGTTGACGCGGCCAGAGACCGGTTCGTTGGCGATGACCGTGGTCCATGGATGGGCCTCCGCAAGTTGCGTGGTCTTTGACCCCGGGGCAGCGCACAGATCGACGGCCACTTCCACCCCTTCCATGGGCAGGACTTCGACGGGAAGCATGGACGCCGCTTCTTGCCGGGTGATGCGTCCGGATTGGTGCAGATGCGAGAGGAGTGCGCGGTCGTCACCCTCGGCATGCCCGCGAGGGAAGGGCATGGTGAAGGCGTCATGCACGCTCATCCATCCCATCGCTTGGCCCCCCATCGCCTTGATCTGAGCGACCGTCCACTCGACGTCGGTCCGACCGGGGGTGATTCGAAGCGTTTCAGGCAAGGGGCGTTCCACCACGTCCAACCACGTGTCCACGTCTGCACCAAGGGATTGCGCCAAGCGCGTCAGCACCGTGGAGGCAAGTTCCTCCCTCGTGGTCGCCTCCCTCCACACCATCGGAACCGTTGGGGCCTTCGCGCATTCGGGTTCAATCCTTCCCTTCCTGCGTCTGATTGAAGGTCGGCACCTGCCCCGTGGAAGGCATGGAGGGCACCCCACAAATCGCCCTTATGCTTCTCGTGCTCGGGCTCTTGTCGTGGGCTTGGCCACGACCGTTCGGCTCGGAGCGGGTTGAACTCGTCCGGCGCTGGGTTCCGCTGGCAGGTTGGAGCGTGGCGATGCTGTCCCGCTTTGTTGCGGCCCTCGATCCCTCGGATTGGCCTCACTTTGCCGCTCGTATCGGCACGGAGGCAAGCCTCGTCGAACGTTTGGCCGCCGTGGTTTCAGGCGACGGTTTGGTGCTGGTCGGCATGGCCATTCCACTCTGGTGGGCGGCCCTTCGCACGGACGAAGATTCGACGTGGACCCGTGCGGAAGTGGTGCTTCCGCTCGCCTTGTGCGCCATGTTGGGGCTTGAGGGGAGCACCGAGCTCGTCACGTCGGCTCCACCGACGCCGACGGTCGGGGCCACGGTATGGGACGGTGCCCTGTTCCTGTCCGTGCTGATCCTCGGCGCCGCATGGGTGGCTTGGTTTGCTCCTTGGACGACGGTTGCCGGTGCGGGGGCGTCTGCGCTGGCGTTCGCTTTCTTCGTTCCAATGCTGGTCGATGACCCGGCGCTTCAAGCCCACCGTGGACCGGCCTTGTTCGCCGCCGTTGTCACCCTCACCTTGAGCCCACGTGCCTACCCTCGTCCAAGCATGGCGCCGCCGCAAGGGCTTGCGGTATGGTTGGGCCTCAGCGTGGTCGTCACCACGGTCCTTGTCATGGTGATGCTCCCGCGCTTCGGGGGGTACGAGGGGTGGGCCGTGGTCGGCGTGCTGCTGCGTATGGTGACCGTTTCGGCCATGGCCAGCGTGGTCGCCCTGTTCCTGCTGCGCCTTGGGTTGGACGCTCAATCCCAGGCCACGTGGACCATGGGCCGTCGTGCCTGGAGCGTGACGCCCCTCCTTCTCATCGTGGTGCTGCCGGCAACGGTGCTCGTTGCGGTCAGCATGTGCGTGGCCTCTTGGGTGAGTTGGGCCGTCCTTCGGTGGTGGCCAACAAGGTCCAAAACCGACGTTTGAGCACCTCCCTTCGACCGAGCCGCTTATGAGCGAAAGGGGCAGGAAAGCGCGGGGCGTCTCCGGACGACCCGGATGGGATTTGCATGGCTCGAGCGTTTCGCTGCGGCGTAGATAAAAATCGAAAATTGAACGCGAAAGCGACCAAGAAAAGATGGCCAGAACGGGACCTTGCGCCCCTGATTGCCCGAACACAAGAAAACGCACGGGCCATGGGCAGCGCGACGCCCATCGAGGCGTTGATCCGAATCGAAGGAGACTCTTGGATGTTCGAACGGGCCGACCCAGCCGCGTTGGCCGCGGCCCGCCACCGCATCGTGGTTCACGAGAACGGCTCCCCCCTCAGTTTGGGCGGTTGCACGGACATGTCAACGGCGCTTGACGTGGCCCGTCGAATGGCCGAAGTGGACGGCCGCGTGGTGCTGATTCAGAACCTCTGATCAGGCAATGGCGCGCCAGATGGCTTGGGCAACGCCCATGTTGACCATGTAGAAGAAACCGGCCAAGATGATGCAGGCCGCGTAGACCTGCAACTTGGTGATGCGCCAAGCGTGCTCCGATTCTTCGTCGAAGTATCGGATGAGACCTGCGGCTTGCTGAATGCCACCGCCATCGTTCTTCTTCGCCATGGTGCTCAGCCCTCCGAATCGCCTTCTCCTTATGAACGCGACGCGGATTACGTCAGGTCCACCACGTCGAGGTCGTCTTCCACGGTCAGCACGGAGGTGACGCCCTCGCTCTGCCCAGCAACCGGGGCGTCGTCAAGCGGGTCCACTTCGATCAACGCCGCCTCGGCCCGGGCGAGGGCCCGCTCAACGCCCGGGGCGTGGTCCTCGTTCAGGGCCTTTCGGGATTGTTCAATGTCCTCGTCCGCCTCCATGAGGCGATGCTGGCGATGGGTGGCCGTGGGTTCGTCCCCCACGTTGTCGAGCCAAGCATGGAGGCGTTTGGCCACGGTTTCACGCCGTTCCTCCATGGTGCGGATGTCGTCCCTCAAGCCGTCCCGTCCACGTTGGATGCCGTCCTTCCAAGCCTTGGCGTGAGCCGATCGATCGAAACCGAGCCGCTTCAGGATCCGATCCGATGCAGCCGGCCAAGCGAAGGCCCAGGGCGGCCGTCCAAGCGCAGCGGCCAAATCGAACACGGCGCGGTCCCGCAGGGCTTCTGACCCGGAGAACTCCAGCACGTTGAGGTAGCCTTTGGTGAACAACCCAAAGCCCCAGTAGGGTCGAGAGTGAATTCGCACGGTCATATCGCCTGCTTTGACCTCAAGTTCCCACCGTTGTTCGTCGAATTTTGGTGGCCGAATCATGGTCAACGTGGCCGCTTCTTGCAAACCGTGAATCAGGGCGGTCACCACGTTGCCGAGGTACACCACGCCTGGGCCCTTGCCGCCCTTTCGGGGACGCAGGCGTCCTTCGGCGTCCACCTCGTGGTGAGGCCCTGCCCGCACCACTTGGGCGGCGATGCGCAGGCTGTTCGGCATACAGGACGTCCACGGGACACGTGGTTCAAGGGTCCACCGGTGCTTTCTCCCATCAGACAAGTTCTTCAACGGCTGAGTTCATCCTCCGGGTGGTGAACACGACATGGCAGGAAAGGACAGCGGCAAGGAATTGACGGACCTCCCCGGCGTGGGTGCAGCCACAGCCAAGAAATTGAAGGACGCGGGCCTGACCACGATCGCAAAGATTCGCAAGGCAGGCCGTGACGGTTTGACCGCCGCGGGCATCAGCGCTCCTACCGCAGCACGCATCCTCAAGGGCATGGCTCAGGATGCTGGGGCCAAGGCCAGCAAGGCAGCGAAGGGCGCCTCGAAGAAGGTGACAGAAACCGCCGCGAAAACCGCCAAGCAGGCCACGAAGGCCGCGGCCAAAGCCGCCGTCAAGCAATCCGTGAAGAAGGTCGTGAAAACCGCCGGTCGCACCGACCGAAAGGTCCTCTCCGCCAAGGAAGAAGGCCGCAAGGGGAAGACGCTGAAGACACCCTCCCTCAAAGACATCCTCGCCTCGAGGAAGAAGTGACGGAATCACTTAGCACCCTTCCGTCAAAGGGCACGTATGCCTCGACGAAAGTACGGCCGCCTTCGGAAGGCGGTCGAGGTTCCGTCGAAGGAGAATTGTTCCCGTTGCAGGGCGGGCAAGTTCTGCCCGCTTCCCAACCACGTGGGTCAACAGGTCGCACCGTCGCGGTCCTGGGTTGGCCCTGAACGCGTCCACAAGAGGAAGCGCGGCGCGGGAAACTGATCACACCGCGTCCAATCCAGCGGTGCTGGCGGAGGGGGTGACGTCCTCAAGCGGCTTCTCGTCACCACCGGTTGGCATGGCGGCCCGGGCGGCCTGAGCCCGGTGGTAGACCTCCCTCAGGGTCTGGTCTCCGATTTCCAAGTAGACGCGCGTCGTGGCGATGCTGGCGTGACCAAGGAGGCGTTGGATGCTGACCAAATCGGCACCACGCTCGAGCAGGCCTGTGGCGAAATTGTGCCTCAGGACGTGCGGCGTGAGGCGGCCGCGGGGCAGCCCAGCCGCAACGGACAGTTCCTCCATCAGGCGTTGAACCCCGCGCGGCGTCAAGCGAGCGCCTCGTCGGTTGACCAGCACTGGGCCAAGGGTTTCCTCGGTACGAACGGAACGTTGCTCAAGCCACAAATCGAGTTCGCGCAAGGTGCGTTCCGTGAACAGCACGAGACGGTCCTTGTCTCCCTTGCCCGATCGAACCATGGCGGATTGATCGTCGAGGTCCAACGCATCGAGGTCGAGGTCACAGACCTCGCTGACCCGAAGTCCGGTGTCGAGCATCATGGTCACGACCACCCGCGCCAGGGGGTCCTCGTACCATTGGGCGGCCTCAAGCACGTCGCTGAGTTCCCTTCGCGTCAACGTCCGCGGCAACCGTCGTCCGGTTCTGGCTCGGACCAAATGTTCTGGCCATCGGTGGCCGAGCCAGTTCAGAAGATGACGCGCTGCGGCCAATTTGGTGTTGAACGAAGACGGTTTCAGGTCCGACAGGCTGTGCACCCAACGGTCCAGCCGTCCGTTGAGGGGCTCAACCCGTTCGGCCACTTCACCGACGGAAAGTTGGTCCACGTCATGGAGGACGTCTTCGCCGGGTAGCAAGGTGTTGAGCATGGGTCGGATGGACGTCAGGTAGGTCTTCCTCGTGTTCTCCGACTTTCCTTCCGTGCGAAGTTGCTGAAGGTAGCAATCCAGCCACGGCAAGCCTGCAAGGTGCTGGAGACGTGGAGGCAAATCGACCTCACGACCTTCGTCAAGACGACGCTGACTGGGTCGAAGCGCCCGTCGTGTTCGTGAAGGTCCCGCGTCCATTTGGCGTCACCGCCTGCCGCCGAAGCGGCGTGCATCCCATGCCCGAAGGCGTTGGGCCATCCGGGGGGTTGGCCTTGAACGTTCGGCCTCAGACGGCCGCTTCATCCGGCCCTTGATCGAACCCACCGTCGGGCACGTCGTCCGTGCAGCGTTCGACCGCTGCGCGCACGGCACTGCGAAGGCTGGTACGGGGGCCTGTACAGAGGACCAAATCGTCGAAACGAAGGCGTGTGTCGGACTCAGGATTCCAGATCATGTGTGAGTTCCGAGCGATGGCGAAGGTTTCGATGTCCCCGTGGAACACGTCCTCGAGGCTGCGGCCAATCAAGCCGGGGTGACGTCGAACTTGGAGGGTCACGACGCCTTCGTCAGGAAGCATGCGCAAGAGACCGTCGATCTCGATGTCGCCGAATCCCGCCTCGCGGATGGCATGGTCCACAATGGCTCCCGCCACGTTCACACCGCTGGCCATCTCGATGCCTTGCAAACCAGGGCTGGAGTTGACTTCGAGCACCATGGGGCCGTCGTTGCCCTCGAGCAAATCGACGCCAGCGACGTTGAGGCCGAGCACGCGGGCCGCGCGTCGGGCCACGTCCGCGAATTCTTCGGGAAGGTCCACGGACTCCACGGTTCCGTTGAGGTGGAAGTTTGAACGGAATTCGCGTCCGCGGGCTCGGCGACGCATCGCCGCCACGACCTCGTCTCCAACAACGATGACGCGCACGTCTCGGCCGTGGCTTTCGGCCACGTATTCCTGAATCAACACGTCCCGGCGTGCGTGGAGCAGGCCTTGGACGAGGCTCTTTGCTTCGTACACGGTATGGCGGAGGAAGACGCCCTGACCTTGCGTCCCTTTGGTCACCTTGACCACCACGGGAAGTCCGCCCACGGCCTCGATCGCATGGTTCACGTCTCGGACGTCTCGGACGTTCATCGTCCGAGGGATTGGAATCCGATTCCGGGCCAGGATTTGGCTGGCTCGGAGCTTGTCCCTGCTCTGAAGGATGCCTGCAGCGCTGTTGGACGACCACACGCCCAGTTGGTCCAAGTGCCGCAAGAGCGCCGTACCGTGTCCGGTGATGGAGTGGCCGATGCGCGGAATCACGGCTTCATGCTCGAAAGGTTCGCCGTTGACGAGCACTTCAACACGGCCCTCATCGACGAACAGGGAGCACGTCAAGGGGTCGATGATGTCAACGTCGAGGCCACGGTCTTGCGCTTCCTCGACCAACCGCCGGGTGCTGTAGAGCCGTGGCCCCCTGGACAGCACGGCAAGCCGGAGGTCCATGCGCCCCGGCGGCGCGGCTTCCCCTTTCAGCCCATCGTTCACGATTGAACATCCCCGGCCGAGGATTTCAAGTGGTCGGTGAATCACCGTGGTGGCATGGACGATGATGAGCACGCCGACGGCTCCGACGAGTTGGAACCCGTGCCCAGCGAGGTGCTCGTCGATGAAGACCGGGACGACATGCTGGAGGAAATGAGCCTCGAACAACGCGAAGAGGCCCTCCAACGCTCGCGTTGGAACGTCTTCATGTTCCTCGGCATTGCCGTGATTCTGTTTGGATTCGCCCTCTTCCCAATGCCGTTCTCAGCCGATTACCAGTCCTCCTTGGGAGGCGCGCAGGCCACGAAGGACGTTGGCCTCATTTGGGGCATGCCCATTCCCGGCGACGACATCACGGATGTTCCGGTTCGTGTCGACATCAGCATCGATCAACCGCCTCCCACACATTCCGAATTGGTCGCTTTCATGATTCAAACCGCGGATTGCACCGACTCGGCGGCCCTGTCAGACGGCCAACTGGCAGCAGAAAGCGGAAGCTCTGACCATGGTTTTGCCACCACCATGGGCCGTGTTGACGCGGGCTCAGAGGAGGAGTTCCGCTTCCGCATCGATCCAGGGCAGTACTGCCTCATCGTCAAATTCCGCGACATCGACGGTTTGAACGCCGATCAATCCGGCACCGGCACCATCGAAATCGATGGACGGGTTTGGCCAAACCAAGCCATTGCGGGCCTGTTTGGGCTTGTTGCCATCGTTCTCGCTGCCCTCTCCTTCGTCGGAGCACAGCGTCATGGGAAGGAAGTTCGTGCCATGAAACAGCCCAAAGAAGCCTCTGTGGAATCCACCGTGTTGGCCGCAGCCGGACCCGCAGGCCCCCCCGCAGCAGGCCCGAGTGGTCCTCCTTCTGCAGGTCCGAGCGGCCCGCCGGCAGCCGCAGAAACGCCTGATGCCGCCGATGCCCCCGCCGTTCTTCAGGAAGACGAGGACGGAACGGCTTGGCTCGATGCCGGAAACGGGTACGTTCACCGGCGCATGCCGGACGGCACCTTTGACCAGACCATCTTCGTGCACAACCCCGACGGCGAGGGCTTCGTGCCCCATGAAGGCTGATCTGAAGCACTGTGAGGCCCTTGCATGAGCGGCATGGACCTTTACGTGGCGCTTGCTCTTGGTGTCGGATTGGCCGCAGCAAGCGGTTTTCGGGTGTTCATTCCACCGTTCTTGTACGGCTTGGCCACACGGTTTGATCTGAATCCAATTTTGGTTTCTGATTCTGGGATGCAGGAGTGGATGGCGTCCGACGTCGGTTTGGCGGTGCTCGGCGCGGCGGTGGTCTGTGAGCTTCTCGCGTACTACATCCCATGGTTGGACAACCTGCTCGACACGATCGCTTCCCCGGCCGCCGTGGTTGGAGGGGTGCTCTTGATGTCCACCTCTTTGGGTGAATTAGAGCCCGCCCTGCAATGGTCGTTGAGCATCATCGTTGGGGGCACCACCAGCGGAAGCGTGCAGGTGACCACGGTCGGTGTGCGTGCCCTCTCCACCGCATCAACAGGTGGGCTTGGCAACCCGATCGTTTCGACGATGGAAGCCGGGGCATGCCTGCTGTGCACCGTGCTGGCCTTGTTACTTCCATTGCTGGCCTTGGCCCTGGTGCTTGCTGGCTTGGGTTTTGGAGGCCGCTGGTTGCTCCGCCGTCGCGGCGCGAAGGCGCCGGATGCCCACCTTTCGGTGCCCATGCACCCTCAGGCTTGAAAACGGTCAACTGCGAGAAGACCATTGGAGGGCGTTGAGCGTTGACGGATGCATCAAGCCTGACCGTTGCCAAACTGAAAGCGCTGTGTGTGCTTCATGACCTGCCCACCGGGGGCCGAAAAGCAGAGCTGGTCGAACGCCTTCTGGAGGCGGGCTTGGATCGCAGCAGCGTCGGTCTCTCCGTTCAGGACGCTCCCGAACCCGAGGTTGAGGAAGTCATCTCCCTCGAACTTGAGCCTGAACCTGAGGTGATCGCCATTGAGGCAGAACCTGCACCTGCGGCAGACGTCGTTCCCCTTCCTACCGACGAAGAAGAGGACGTGCTCGAGGCTGAAGTCCTTGACGCGATCCCGGTGGAGGACGACGTTCCCGAAGGCACCGACCACGTCGATGAGGTCCCACCCGCCGTGCCCCTCCCGGGCTCGAAACCTGGAGGGAACGCCACCCTGCTCGACATGATTCGAACCCCCAAGGCCGCCGCGGTGCTGCTCGTCCTGCTTCTCCTCGGAGCAGGAGGTTGGTATTGGGTCGAACAACAGCTGGAGCCCGTCACCGTGGATGCTCTGCGCTATGGCGACGAGATGGGCTTCGTGCTCATCGACGGCCAATTGACCGCGACCGAGGGTTTCGTCGAACCGGTGATTCAGCAACTGGACATCGAGGACGACATTTGCCGTTTGGAGGTCTCGTTCTCAGGGAGCGGTGACGTGGCCGTGCACGAAGGCACCATGCTCGACATTCCGTCGCAGGGTTCCGACGACCGGCTTCTTGGCACGGTCAGCGTCAGGGGCGCGCATGGGGCCGAGTGGTTGGCTGTTCAACAGGAAGCCACCTACGACCTCGACGAGTTGGTGGTCAAGCGCCATCTTCGGTCGATCGTTCCAGGCTCAAACGACTGCTCCAGCAGTTCTGCATCCGCCAGCGGAGCAGCCGAACTGACCCTCACATCGTGGACCGAAATCGGTGACCGCGTGACGCTGCGAAGCAACGCGGATTGGGAGGTCGATCTCGAAGGCGTGGTCCGTGGTTCGACGACGACCTACGGCGTCGGTGGCCTCCTCGGGTCCTTCGAAGTCTTCGCTCCGGGCATCGCCATGCTGACCCAGCCGGTCGAACTCCAATCCCTCGTTGGAACGACGCCCATCGAAACCGGGGCCACAGGCAGCGGCCTTGGGTGGGATTGGTCCGTGGTCGGCGCCGAGGATTTTGCCGGCAAGCGCATGTGGCGGATCGTGGCCACCCAACCAGACTTGGCGACGTATTGCCTCGGCAGCGCCACCTTGTCGATGTGGGTCGAGGCCGACAATCCCTGGGCCAGTCGGCAAACGGTGGACGTTCGGCTTTCTTCCGACAACAACGGGCAACAAGACTGCTCGACCTTGTCCCAACAATTGGGCGACGCTGTCCTGCCCGACGGTGAATTCCGCTTGACCCACACCTTCGAGCGGACTTCCCTCTCCCGTGGTGCAGATCGGTTGGACCTTGGCACCACCTACATCGGTCGTCCCAGCCCGAATGAATTGGGCGCGCCAGACGATGCGCTTGTGGATTGGACGCGCAACGCCAGTCACGTGCCTGACGGGGCTCCGTCCGCATCCACGACCCTTGAGGACGCCTTTGCCTGCCTCAGGTCGGTCGGATCTTCGGCATCGGGTGCAAACGCCGCTTTGGACAACGAGGGCTACATTTGGCGCGCCGTCGGTGAATCGGGAAGCGTGGAGGACGAATGGAACCTCTCGTGGGTCGGCAACGACGACGCCCATGGCTGGGTTCGTGTTGACGTTGGACCCGGTGAAAACGGAACCTGCACCTTCGTCCAGAAGGAATCCCTCGACCTTGGCATCGTCTGGAACCGCGAATCGGCGCCGGCCGTGCTTCCCCTTGACGAGGTGGAAGCCTTGCTTGTGACCGAAGGCCGCTTCCCAGAACTTGTCGGCAGCGCGGGGCTGTTCGACGCCGATGGAGGTCACAACGACGGCCTTCGTCGAGGTGTGTTGGTCGCTGTGCCTGACGATGGCCTGACCGGACTGATCAGCGAGTTGGTTGACGGTGAGGCCGGGGCCACCACCTACGATTACGTGCGAACGTGGGAGCGCCAAGGATGGGATTCGTCCTTCAGCGTGGCCGTGGACGCCACCAGCGGGCGCCTGTTGGCCACCTCGCTCATCGAGCGTCCGGCGTGACGACGGGGGACGCCGAACCTCCTTTGGGAGCCGGGCGTGGCCGTCACCTCCAAAGCCTCCGAGACCTGCATGAGGCAACGATGGGAGAGCGTGGCCGTCAGGTGACCGTCGGAGAAGCGGAGTTTGAGGAGCACCCTCAAGCCGCTCCAGTGGCGACCACCGCCAACGAAATCGGCTCGGCAAAAATCCGTGCGCCGCTTGACCTTCCACCGATGCAACCGTCAACCCATGGCTTGGCCCGTGTCGTTGCGGTCACCAACCAAAAGGGAGGCGTCGGAAAGACGACCACGGTGATCAACCTCGCTGCCTCCCTCGCCGCCTCCGGGCTGCGTGTGCTTGTGGTGGACTTGGACGCACAGGGGAACTGCGCCACAGGGCTGGGCATCGACAAAGCCAGGGTCGAACTGACCACCCGTGACTTACTCCTCAATCCCGAGCGCGCTTCGGAATGCCGTTACGCCACACGCATCCCGACGTTGCACGTCGTGGTCGGCGACCGCAGATTGGTTTCGGTTGAAGACGCCATCCTTTCCGATTTGGGCCGCGAGTCGAGGCTGTCCGAGGGCCTCGCACCTCTGTTGCCTCACTACGATCTAGTGCTGATCGACACCCCTCCCAATCTGGGTGTGCTCGCCATCAACGCCTTGTGTGCGGCTGACGGCGTGTTGGTGCCCGTCCAAACCGAATATTTCGCCCTCGAGGGGTTGGCCATGCTCCTTTCGACGGTCGAACAGGTGCGGCGTCGCTTGAACCCCAACCTCGGTGTTGACGGCGTTCTCCTGACCATGCATGCCCCTACCCTGCTGAACCAACAGGTGGCCAACCTCCTTCGTGAACATCTTGGGGATGTCGTGGTGGAACCTCCCATTCGCCGCAACATTCGCCTCGCAGAGGCGACGAGCCGTGGCGAGCCCATTCACGTTCATGCGCCAAAATCCAACGGCGGCCAAGACCACCTCGCGGTGGCCAACGCGCTTTCCTCGCGGTGGGGATTGTCCCGGGGGCCGCAGGCATGAGCGAGCGGGGCCTCGGCCGAGGGCTCGATCACCTGATCGAACAAAACGCCACAGAACTCGGCTTCCTCGACGCTTACGGGCCGACACCGGAGGAAGCCCTTGGCGAGGTGTTCGATGCCGCCTGCCACGCCTTGGGGCCTCTGAACGGCGTGCGGAGCGAGGAGGGATACCAGAGCGAGGGCGTGGCGTTGGAGCGAGTGCCGGAAGGGACGCGTTTGACATGGACGGGTCAAGGCTTGCCGCTGGTCCCCAGCGACCTCCGCCGACCTGGCATGCGTGAAGGTCATCTTTCCCCAGCCCGTGACGAAGCGAGCGTGGTGCTGGTCGACTGGACCCATGAGGTCCGCCGTTGCCTCGAACGCGTGGTCGAGCATTGTTCAGGCGTTGCCTGAGCGCCGTGCAACGGCCGCAGCGGCAACGGTCAGGGCAACCAGGCTCAGGACGAAGCCCGGACCGGGGCTTTCCTCTTCTTCCACGCAGCCGTCATCGGTGGCGCCTTCTCCGCCCCAAGCGCCGTCGTCGTAGTAGCAGTTGGACCACGTTTTGTACCAGTCGCCGAG
>Ga0075480_10001157_pt1 | contig 16523 bp, 17 predicted proteins | sample DEB08_DNA_7_FD_81590 | JGI IMG/M metagenome (GOLD analysis project Ga0075480, IMG submission 81590) | Aqueous microbial communities from the Delaware River and Bay under freshwater to marine salinity gradient to study organic matter... | ecosystem: Environmental > Aquatic > Marine > Coastal ... | reverse complement strand
TTTCAGATAATGATGTTTTTGAATGTAGATTATAATCAGTTCCAGAAATAGTCATAATCTCACGAAACTCTCTCTCTGATAATTTTAATTCTGACAATATATTTTCAGTTTTATACAATGTTATAGTATGATTCATTAAACTTAGATTTCGCAAAACATAAGGACAACCATATAAGAACATATCCATATCATCACTCATACACCCCCAAGCCATTCCTTTTTTTACAAGATATACACATAAATCATCTGCTTCATTTGGTGAATTAAAATATGTTATGTTATAAGCATCCAATAGTTGTTTTACTTTTTGTATATCTTCATCATAGATACGTATGAATTGTTTTTTTAAATTATTCATTTCTAATATAGCTTGGTTTCGTTGTTCGGGAGTCATGAAATTTAATGACTCACGTATTTCATTATATTTTTGTTCTGCTTCTCTCTTTTCTTGATATCGTTTACGAATTAATTCACGTTTTTCAGATGGAGGTTTACCATCAAATATGAATATGGGAGTAATATTATATAAATTCATTATTGATATAAGTAAATACATATTTTCCATTAACGCATTTTCAGATAAGAAGTGGTATAAGTATATACTAGTATCAATTATAATAGTTCTTCCGTTTAATTTTTTTAAATGTATTTTTGATATTGCCTTTTTACTACATTTTTCATACAAATATTTATTTAAAAATTTTATTCCCATTTTTGTTGTATTTTACATCACGATATACATTAGTAACGTTTTTTCAATTTTTCATATACAATAAAAAAGGGGTTACCTTTTTATTTTTTATTTTGTTTTTACTCGAAGATAATATAATCATCCTCTTCTTTTTCTTGTTTTTTTTTATTTTTTTTGTTTCTTTTCTTTTTGTCTTGCTTTGTTTCTCCTTCGCAAACTTCAGTTAAAGATATAACACAATTCTTGTTTAATCCAATTTCGTAAAACGCATTCTTCTCTTTCCCACTTCTGAATACCAATGAGAATGATTTCATAGGATTAACAGTGAAATAATAATCAATATATGATTCATATGTGTCATCTCCTCCTTGTAATTCGCTTACAATATTTTCATACATATTTGCAAATTCATGTTTATCAATTTCCATTTCTAATACTGGATCTTGAATATCAGTTATTTTGTTATTATTCATAACATCATTCCAAGTGGAATAGCCTTTTAATGTGAACTTTTTTGCGCCGGTCATAATATCTCTTATTGTTGTAACTAATAATTATACTCATTGACTTTTACTTGATTAGTTATTTGATTGCTCTGTAATATTTGTGAAAAAGTATTTCAATTTTATGATGAATAGAGAACGGGAAAATAAAAAAGCCGAAGCCTTTTTATTTTTATAATTTTTATGTTTTTATTTTATTTTATTTTATTTAATCTTGCTTTCCCCGTAATTCTGCTAATTCTGCTTGTAATTTTTCAATCAATTCATCCCTTTCTGCCATTTTTTCTTCCAATACCTTATTTGCTGCTACCAATTGAGACATATTAAGTTCAGTTGTGGTAACATCAGGAATTGGCTTATGGTTAATCTTAAAGACGAAGTATCCTGGAACCTTTTCAGCATTATCATTCCTTACCATAAATTTATGCATATTATAACCATCATAATAACCCTTTTGTTTAAACTGACCTTCTTTATTCAACTTATCTCGTAAAAACTTTGCGTTCGCATTATTATTCCAACTTTCAAAATGAATAAATACCGATTTTACTATTTGTCCGTCTTCCAACTCACGATCAATAAAATCTACACGTAAAATCTTTCCTAATTTAAGATCGTTTTCAATAAATGATTTCAAATTTCGTGGTTGAAATGTATTTATTGTAGCATCAGGATGTTGAATTGACATATTTGTAGGTAATATAGGAATGTACAAACTATTCCAATCTTCATCATTCAATTCAATTGATTCACAACCATCATTTGTTGTTTCTACTCTTCCTGAACCAACTCTTGCTTCACGAATAGATAAATGAGTCATTGTTTCTCCATTACTCCAATGGATTTCTTCTTGAATTACAGCAGTAATACTTGATTTACGTGTTTCTAGTGTATTTTCAGTCGTATTAATATATTTTAACAAATCATTCACAGCTTGAGTATTATTCCAACTTTCAAAATCAATGAAAGCTGTATGGGTTACCACTTCACTACGTAGACGTTGATTATAATTTTTTCTATCAATAATACGGACATCTGTTACCTTACCTATACGTAAGACATCTTCAAATAAACTAATAACACCTTGTTCGGTATTATATTCAATCGGAAGACTTACCAATTGGAGACTTGTATAATTCTTAATATTATCATCATTGAGTAATATCATATTTTGTGGCGTAAAATACACAATATCACGAGGTGATACATGCGATTGAATATAAGATTGATTAGTAACGTAAGACATTTTCAATATACGATTAGTCGTAATAAGTTGTTATTGATTTTATAACAATTTATTTTTCAATTTTTTAGATTAAGAAATTTCACGACGAAGTCTCATTAATATAATATCTGTTTCTGGCTCCCTACCTCTTACAAAATGTGTTAACTTTGCGCGTTTTGTTTCACGTAGAACCTCTTGTAAATCTAAATTTTGTTTGAACTTACATTCTATAGCATTAGACCGTTCTTCACGATGTCTAGGATTAACACCTATTTCATAAAAATCTGGGTCTACTACAATATGTTTTTCACGAAGAACATTATCCTTATTTTTTCCAGTCTTTCCACCAGCTATACGAGCTAACGAAATATCCTTTGATAACTCACTATCACTATCTAATGAAAACTTCAAATAAAAATCAGGAAATCCTTTTTTAAATTGAGAACCTAAATAATAATGTTCCACTGAATTCCAACGATGTCCGTCTAATGTAAACGGTGATATCCATGAATCATCTAATTTTTTACGCCAATTTGATATTTTACTTAGTTTATTAAAGTCCATTATATCAACATCCTTTATCTTTTCTCCAGAACCCTTACCTGGTTTTGGTTGAGAACTAGAATTGCTATAGAACATAAATATTGTATCTTTATCATATAGATCCATATTATTATAGTCATCATCGTCATCCATCGGTTTTCCTTCATTCACATCTAATCCTAATTTTGTTTTGAAATTTCGCATATCTTGTATCATGTAATATGGACCTGCGTTTCTTTCCATACACTTGTTTACAATTAATGCTTTTACATCATATGGTACTTCTGAAAATTTCAATATTTTTTTATCTTTATATGAAATTGTTTTATAATGAGTTCCATCATATGACGTAATTGTATAATACTCAGGTTTAAAACCTCCTACTTTTTCTAATTCATCATCATTCAATTGTCCGCAAGATAAAACGGAATCTAAATCACCATTCTTATAAGCTGTTTCCGACATTATTATAACTTTTATGTTTAATAATCTTTCTAATGTAGATATAGCCCAAGTATCAGCCCAATAATACCGGGTTTTTATAAAATCTTTAAATTCATCTAGTGTTTTAATATTCTTCATATAATCAAATTCATCCATTAGATATTTTATTTCCTTTTTTTCCTGAGAAACTTGTTTGTACTTATTAATTACATTATTTGCTTCGTCTAATAATTCTTTGTTTTGTTCTCGATTGATACTACTTTTACTTCGTGATTTTAATACTTGTGTTGCTTTTTTTAATCTTTTCATCTCACTATCCATTTCCTCATATTGACTATTAAATCCAGTATATAACATTCTATATTGTTGAAAAATTTCTTCAGTTGCTTCCGTTGATAATAAAGCTCGTAATTTTTCTACAGTTGTTGTTTTTCCTATTTGTTGATATGCGTCTCGTATTACAGCAAACAAACAATCACCACTACCTTCATTATCTATTATATCATAATTTGTATTTTTCATAAATTTTTCTATCCATAAATGATTTGATGATACTTTGTAATCTTGTTTATTTTGTTCGCTCATTTCTTTATTTTCCTCTATTAATGTTTCTACTGATGGCATTGGGTCCATTAATTCAAATATACCTTTTTCTAACTCCTTTTCTGTTTTTTCAACTATATTTGAACGTTTTTCGTCTGGTATGTTTAATTCTAATACGTTATCATCTTGCTCTTCTGAATTATCTAATACTTCTATGTCTTCTATTGTTACATCTTCTTCTATTTTTATAATATCATCAGCTTCACTTTCAATATCCTCTATATTTTCAGTCATCATTACATCCTTCATCATACCTGCTATATAATCATCATCCACAAAAAATATTAAATTACCATTATCTAATATAAAATCTCCATCTTCATCCAAACTATCAATAAAACGATTACTTTCTATTTCTACAATACCTATTTTATCTTTTAGTATATTATCAATTATTAAATATACAGAAAAGTATATCACATTATGTGCTGAATAAGTATGTTTTTCCTTTCCCAATGCTATTTCTATAGGAATTGAAAAATAAGTTGTTTCATACCTTGTTGATGCATGACCGATATCCTCTTCATCTATTTGTTTATTTTCATTATAGTTTATTTTATCTGGAAAAATTTGAGACTTTACCATAAGTATATCTATAATATATTCTATTATTTTAATTCATTTCACTTATCTAAATATAGTTTGTTATTCATATATCAAACTATATTTTCATTTTAACAATTCTTTACAACGTCTATTATATCCATATATTTAAACTTTATACGAGGTGTTAATCCGGGATGATCTATTGGTTTACACGTAGAATATTCACTAATAAATTTATTATTTTTTTCCCATGACGAATGTGTTTTCAGTTGTTTAGCCAATTCAGAATAAAATAAAAATAAATTTTCGGTCAATTCTTCTATTATATGTACGTGATCTTTATTATCTTTATTTTGTGATATCTTATCTTGGATCAAATCTATCATTTTTAGTATATGGAGTAAGCTACATTCATTTTTTTTATATAAATTTACCAAAAACATGTTCATTGAACGTCGTATATCATTTAATTTGTTATTTTTACAGTACATCTCGTAATCTGTAGTTTCATCTACATATGTAATATTATTTAAGTTATCTATACATTCAATCATAAATTGTTCTTTTCGTTCTTCAAAAATAGGATATAGCTTATTTAACTCTGTATATAATGAAGCATACATTTCAGAATAGAATTTGTTTTTACTGGCTACTTCAAAAAAATAATTAGAGCAATTAATTAAATATGATTCATCATTCGTATTTACCAAATCGTTCATATACGAAATTAATAAGTCTCGTTGCGTATCGTAATTTTTACTTGATAATTTATTTAATGTTCCTCGTATATCTATTATTATCTTTTCAGGTCCTGCTTTTTCAACTACCACACGGTCTTTAAATTCAACTTTTTTATCAGAAGTCAATAATTCTGGTTTTTTATTATATCTTGATTTTTTATTTATTCGTCTCTCTTTATTTTCCCCGTCACTTGTTGTATATGTATTGATATTTAATTCTTTTATTAAATTATCATATATAGTTAATACATCAGTAGGTAATACAATTTTAAAATTATTTGTTAAAATTTCATTAAATGAATCTAAATTGTAAGTTATCATAATATTTGATGTATATATAGTTACTAATTTTTTATATTGATTTGTTCTCTATATTTTTCATTTACGTTGTAATTCCATAAAATATTCGTAAATATAATATAATATGGGAATATTTCAAATTTTAAATAAAAATACCCCTAATAATAGTATAATTAAATCATCAAGCGTTACAGAATTTGAGAACACAGAGTATCATTATACGCCCTCGCATAAAGATATAATAACTCAATTTAAATTGCCTATTTCTTATTTAGATGAATCTAAGATTTTCCCTATTACAAATGTAATCTCTAATGATTTAGAATTGATAACAAATAATGCTAATAATGTAAACAATTCCATGTACGGTCATTTATTTAAACCTTCTCATCCATTTTCACAATTATTAATACCTAACTGGTTATCACACTACACTATTGATATTGATTTTTTAGAAGATACAAAAAATATTATTGGTAATTTTGATAAGGTAAGAGAACATTGTAATTATAATCTAGATTGTCATCGTATTCTTGATATTTGGGATACTGTTAAAGAAGATAAAACATTCTTGGAAAGATATAGTTACATTGACTGGGATATTATTAAACATTTTAATCATTCTCCTTCATTCTTACAATTTATGTCTGTACTTAATATATCTTCTCCTCTAATTAGCCTACTTATTCCCTTCATTTTTTTACTTTTTCCATTTGTTCTCCTAAAAATACAAAAGATTCCTATATCATTTACCTCTTATATAGATATGCTTAAGCATTTGGCTAAACATCATTTTATTGGTAAGACTATAGCAACAATGCAGTCTTTTTCATGGGAAAAAATAGTTTATCTATTATTTACAGCAGGATTATATATGTTACAAATATACCAAAATATAAATTCATGTCTTCGTTATTATAATAATTTACGCAAAATAAATAAATTAATTATAGACTTACGAGAATATATTGAGAACTCGGTGACAAAAATAAATGTTTTTCTAGACATAGCTTGTAATTGTCATACATATGGTCCATTCAAAGAAGATGCTATTATTCACCGTAATAATTTAATTTTATTATATAACGAACTAAATGAAATTAGTCCATTTGAGAACACGTTCCAAAATTTCAGTAATACTGGTACTTTAATGAAATGTTTTTATCACATATATGACAATCCTCAATATGAAAGCGCAATCAAGTTCTCTATAGGATTTGAAGGATATATTGATAATTTATTAGGTGTATATGATAATATTTGTGATGGTAACGTATACTTTGGTACTTTTAATACAAATGATAGCTGCGAACTGAGAGAACAGTACTACCCACCATTGGTTCATGAAAACCCTGTAAAAAATACATGTAAATTTGATAAAAATATGATTATTTCAGCACCTAATAAAGGTGGAAAAACGACTATATTAAAAACTAGTGCGATTAATATTATATTTTCACAACAATTTGGTTGTGGTTTCTATAAAAGTGCGAATATTATACCATACACGCATATTCATTCATATCTTAATATACCTGATACATCAGAAAGAGATAGTCTATTTCAAGCAGAGTCAAGACGTTGTAAAGATATTATTGATATTATTGTTGAGAACAATAACACTCGTTATCGTCATTTCTGCATTTTTGATGAATTATATTCAGGTACAAATCCAACTGAAGCAACACAAGCGGGTAAGGCTTTCCTCGAATATTTATCAAGTTACGACAGTGTTACTTTCTTACTAACGACGCACTATAAAAATATTTGTAAACATTTCAAACAATCAAAATATATACAAAATTATAAAATGGATGTCAAAGTTCTCAATGATGGAAATTATGAATACAAATATAAACTAAAAAAAGGTATTTCACATATAAAGGGTGCTATACGTGTACTTAAAGATATGAATTATCCAGACGAAATATTAGTGAATCTTGAATAAACGATTTAAATCTATTTTTGTATTAGAATTTTCAGAAAAAGTAGATATACATAATACTCCTGAAACTATCAAAAACACACCAAATAAACATGAGAAATTAATGGTTGTATTAAATAACATATATACTAATAAAAGTGTAAATAAAGGACATGAATAAATAATTGGTGATACTATCGTAGGATCATTATCCTTTAGTACTGTAACTTGTAAAAAATTAGCTAAAAATAATCCTAATGATGAAACTAATATTATCCAACCAATATCATTTATATCAATTCTACTATAGTCATCAAAAACTTCTTTGTGATTATAACAACCCATAATAAATACACAAATAATATATACAATTGATACAAAGACGATTATTGATGTAGCATGGTATCTATCAAGTAAATGTTTATACATAATTGGTGATATACCCCATATAAGTGCTATTAAAAGAGCTACTAATATATAAGTTTCCATTATACATTAGTATAACAAGTTATTTTGTAAATATCACTATTTGTTCTCCGGTTTCTTTGTGTTTCGTTACATGAACGTTCTTATTATACATTGGTAATGTTCTCTTATATGTAAAATATTTTTTAGTTATATTATTCATATCTTCTACTAAATTCAAATTATTGGTTGTTTTATCAGAACCATAACCAGAAACTATATAACACAATTTTCCACCCTTTTCAAGAACATACTCACATAATTGTATTGTTTTTTCCCAATATTTACTTATCCAGTCTTGATATGTCTTATATTTTGACGTACTTTGTTCCTTTCCTTCATATAACTCTAATCTATAATAAGGTGGGCTGAAGAATACAACATCAAAATGTTCTCTATAGTTTTTTTTAAATTTAGTCAATTTTAATAAATCCTCTGATGGTTTACAGTATATATCTATAAGTTTATCTGTATAGTTATCTTTCGCGAATGTTCTAGTTTTATCACATACACTTTTTATTACATCTGTACCTACATATTCTTTTACCATAGGGCATTCTAAAAACCCATAACAATATGACGTCCATCCTAATGTAGGAGTGAATATTCTAGTTCCTTTTAATAAACAATGGTTCAATGAATATACTAAATATGGGCTCATAATAGAAGCTCTAAAATAATACGACGAGAACACACTTCCTAATCTCCCTTTTTTCATGTAAAATAGAGAACTTGGTGTCAATATTTTATAATCTATCACGCTTTTCAAGTATAGATCATTCAATACATCCATATATGTTGGAATGTTCTCTATCCCCGATTTCGTATTCTGTAAAATATCTAACATATGCATATTCCGTATTACATTTTTATACAAAGGGGATTTGTTATTATCTAATTCATTTATTTTCATAGGTTGGAGAACATTGTGTATTTTAGGTTCAGATATTCTCAAAGACATATTATAAAATCGCATTAAATATTCATTTCGGTTTTGTATAAGCCCGTGCAATAGTTTAATATCATTGATATCTATATTTTTTGCGTTAACATATTCTGATAATTTGGTTAATTTATAACCTGATTTTACTTGAGCTTTTTTATAAAATACTTCAAATGTATCATTCATGTTTTTACTTTTAAACATATCTAAAAATTCTGATGACAATATGTATTCTTTCATTTACATTATAACTATAAAATATATTCATTTATTGTATATGACTTATACTAGAAATTCCAAATCTAAAAACAGAAATACTAGAAAAATACATAAACCTATAAAGGGTGGTGATAACGATAGAATAGATTATTTACGTAAAGTTTGCTTGTTAATCAATAACAATGGGAAAACAAAGGAACAACTTAAAAATGATTATAATACATTATTTAAGAATATTATGATTAAGTCATTTCCATATGAAAATGGTGATTTTAATAAATATTTCACTGAATTACGTACAGATATTACTATAGAATTACCAGAACCACTAGATAGAAAAGAATATGAACGAAAACAATGGTTATCTTGTGATAAGAAATGTTATAATATCGCTAATAAAGCAATAATGAATGAAATTAAGTCTACAGCATATATGTTAAGGGTGTTATCAAATTCACTAATATCACATAACAAATGTAATCAAAAATTATATATTTCATATGAAAACACTTCTGAAAGTGGAGAACCTGGTAATCTATTAACTGGTAATTGGGAGAACGACCATAAATATTTCACTATTTCCAAAATAGGTAAAGGTGATGACACTACATCTAGATTAATTATGGGATTAGGACCTAGTGCGTCTGGTAAAACTTATTGGGCTAAAAATGTAATTGATTTATTGAATACCAATGTTCCTAATTTTCCTTCTACCTTTTTTAATATTGATGGTGGGGATTATAGAAGTCTATCTTATGTATATCAAATTATAATTGAATCCGCCAAAAATAAAGGATTAGGTGGTATTGATAACCTAGTAATAGCGGCGTTAACTAAGAAAAGTATTTTTGATTCTAATATTATCAAAAAAGATATTATGAAATACCTCAATAGATCTAGAACTAATAATCCAAATTTACATATTAGTTTGTATGTACCAGAAACATTAGGTGAATGTGGGCGATTTAGACCAAAATCATGTGATACTAAAATAAAAAAATATGCGATGTTAACGAACGATACAAACTGGATAGCCCTATTAATTTATCAACACAAAACAGGAGAAGAATGCCCTTACGACTTACAATTTCAATGTGTAGGAACCACACACAGTGGAAAATCACGTGAGTCTTATGAAGGTAAAAAGTATTCTAATTCTGCATACCAGCATTCAATGAACCAAGGTTTGATAGAATTATCCAATGCTCCTGATATGAAATTTATAATTCATAATTCAGGTGGTAAAAAACACAATAATGATTTTAACAAGTCTATTATTATGGATATGAGTAAAGATACACCTTTCAATAATAATAGTAAAGTACAAGAAATCCAAGATAATTTCCACTGTGTATATCAAAAAATAAGTAATATCAATGAAATTAAATAATATTACGCTGAATAATATTTGATAAAAATTTGGGGGAAAGTCGGGCAAGATTTTAAAAAATGGACATTTTAAAAATGTCCATTTTTATTTTCGTGAAGAAAGTTTCTCCAAATAATGTTTTTTTAAGGGGGGTATTACTGAAATGCAGTAATTTTAAAAAATCGCCAAAAATAATGACTGCAATAATTTTTAAGTAAATTACGCTGAAAAGTATTTAGAGGATTTTTGTGTAAGTATTATATACTTACAAATGACTTACATAAAAATCCCGAAAAATCCCCATAAATATTCGTGTGAAGATTGTAACTATACTACTGGTAGCAAAAAAGACTATAATAAACATTTATTGACTGCAAAACATAAAATACTTACAAATACTGACGTAAATGGGATAAAGTCCCATCCATACTGTTGTCAGTGTGGAAAAGGCTATAAACATAGACAAAGTTTATGGGCCCATAAGAAAACATGCATGTACGATGAATCTTCATTAGATAATACTATAACTTATCAGCCAATCCAAACGATTCAATCAATGGATTCTGATTTAGTAATTGAATTATTAAAACAAAACCAAGAATTTAAAGAACTCATGGTCGATCAGAATAAACAATTACAACAAACACAAGAACATAACAATGATTTGCAAAAACAACTATTGGAAGTAGTAAAAGATGGTAAAACAATAAATAATACAATAAACAATACAACCAACAATCGTTTTAATTTAAATGTATTTTTAAACGAAACATGTAAAGATGCTATTAATTTAAATGACTTTATTCAATCTATAGAGTTGACTGTAAATGATTTTATAAATACAGGAGAAGTAGGTTATGTAAAAGGTATATCTAACATTATGGTGGATAGGATACGTGATATGGAACCACATATACGACCTATACATTGTACTGATTTAAAACGAGAAATAGTATACGTAAAAGATTCGAATAAATGGGCGAAAGAAGACGAAACTAAAAGTCATTTAAGAAAAGCAGTAAGGATAGTAGCTGATAAAAATCAGGCTCAAGTTCATCCTTGGATAAAAGAGAATCCAAATTACGACATATTAGATACACCGGAATGTGATAAATATTTTGAATATACAAAAGCATCATTAGGTGGATATGGAAGAGAGGAAGATGAACGCTTTGAGAAAAAGATATTAAGCAATATTCTTAAGGCAACAACTATAGATAAAAAAATGATAGAATAATTTAGACATATACAATATACAATGTCTTTATCAGCAAACGAAGAATTTATTTCAGTATGTATGGAAGCAAATAATTTGATGAAAGAAGTAGACAGGGTATATAATATGTATGAATTTGCTCTAGATAAATCAGAATTGCGTAAAAATCCAGATGTTATGGAATTCTTATCATTATACAATTATGAACTGTATAAAGAATTGAACGAATCATTATATGGGGGTAAAAAGAAGAAAACACCCCGAAAGAGAAGAACAACCAAAAACAAAACCGCAAAGAAAAGTAAATGAAGTTTTCAATAATAAATAACGCGATTTATTTATTATTTGTATAGTATTTAAGCCTCTGTAGTTGGGGGTTTGTTTTGTGAATTAGGTCTTTTACGTTTAACTTGTGTAAATTCGTCACCACCACGATTACTTCTAGTAGAAGTTCGGGTTTCACACATTAATTCACCCCCCTTAATACCGGTTACAGACATAGCCTTATATTCATGTGGTCCAGAAGTGGATTTTACAAGGTCAAACTGTACGTATTCGCCTTGGACGAGATACTTGTACTGAGAATTAGTAACCTTGATGGCGGTATAATGGGTAAAAATATCATTTCCTGTATATTCACATTCGTCGCTTACAGTAATAAATCCATATCCAGCCTTATTGTTAAACCACTTAACCTTACCAACAATACCTGATTTAATTGTTTCACCTGAATCACTCATTATCGTATAATATATGATATACATATATTTCATAATTGTTTTTATATCATTTCTATATTTATAATTTGTAACGAAATTATATACTAACTATAAATTTAGTAATGATGCGTAAAATGATGTCAATTGTGTTTTTATTATTAGTTTTAATAATATCTTTAGGATTAAGTGCTTATATGCAAGTAACAGAAGGAATGGACGATGAATCTCAAAATGATATTCAGTCTGAAACTCCTACTGATGTAGATACTCAACCTGTAGATGGAGATGTAGTAGATGGAGATACCGATAAAGAAGAACCAGTAGTTACTGATGTTACACCGGTAGAAGATTCATGTACTGAAACAATGACAACTTACAAATGAAATAACTTTTCCATAGCATTATAATTTGGCGTTTCTTCATATTCCAAATTATATACATATTTTAAATAATTATTTAACAATTTATCGGATGTATTTATCTTATTTGTAATATTTTCCAATTTTTTCATTTCTAAACGAATAATATTTTTATAATGATAAATACTAGTTTCACTATAATCGTCATTAATAGAATTATCATCTATTATATCTTCCCATGGAAGAAACCTTTCATGTAAAAATAAATATAAATATCCTAGAGAGATTAAGTCATCGCGTCTAGACGAAATATAACCGGAATGTACGTAATAACTAACATATTTTGGACTTCCAATAATATCTTGACAACAAGTATTTTCAGTATGTTCTCCATCAGAATCAATATAAAATGTAGAAAAGCCAAAATCAATAAGATATAACACACCATCTTTAATCATAATATTTTGTGGCTTTATATCTCTATGTATAACGCAATTATCATGAACGGAATGAATTATATGTATAAGTTGATACATAATAGATTTAATTTTGGATATTGGTATCTCATTTTTAGAAATAATATAATCATATAACGAACAATCGTATAAAGTCATTACTAAACATAGGTATTCACCATGTACACCATACCAGTATATAGCCGGTATGTTACGTATATCATGCTCGTATAAATATTTAAGTATTATAGTTTCATGTTGTAATAACTTAATATGTGACTCTATAGATTCTAGTTTAATAGCTACTTGGATATCATTTTTATAATGCTTCCCTTTATAAACAGAACCAAAATTACCATTACCTAGTTTTTTCTGTATATTATATCGTCTACCAATAAGTGTAGTCATATTCTCTTATAATATTACATGTTTCTGTTTATTTTATTTATGTAATATATAGTATACTACAATGTTCTCGTTAAAATTAATTGACAATATAATGAATACAATAGGTAAATATTATCGTATATTACCTATACTATTAACTATATCATATGGACTTATATTCATAGGAGTTATTTATATAAATCCAGAATATCTATATAAATTTAAAACTACTATGCAATTATTAGTATGTATTTTTTTAATATATCGTTTTCATCCTTATCGTAAACATGTATTACGTGAATATGATGCAAGAATCATTTTCAGTAGTGCAATGTTTTTATTATTTAATATAACCGCGGTAACAATAGCAAATAATATAATTACTCCTATCGATGATGCAATAACATTCTTAGATATGGATATTCCAATCCATGAAGTAGCAAGTCTTACAGAAATGATGTAAAAGGATATGAAAATATTTATCTATTATATAGAAGGGAAAATTATATAATGGATAATAAAGAAATTGTTAATATCGATAAGATTTTCGAAGAGGCTTTAAATGATCCATCATTATTATCAACAATTGATATAGATAATTTATTAAATTCAATTGAGTCAACTAAGAATGATTATTTGGAAAACAAAACGATGGATGATATAACTAATGATATATACGAAAAAATAGATGAAATTAACGTTCCTCAAAATAAAAAGGAAGATTTTTACAAAAAATTAACAGGGTATAGATATGTAGATGAGATTTATGAATTACATAAAGGTAAAATGGTTAGATGGATACGTATCGGTAATACAAATTTAACAAATGGTGGTATAGTAATGGATATCAAATTTTTAGATAATGGGATTCATATATTATGCATGAATAACCAACGAAGATTTATTCAATATAAGTTTGACGACTGTTATACGTTTCAAAAAATGAATACCGAAGAACAGTTAATATTAATGGCGTATTCGCAATTATCGTAAATTTTTTCGCGTAGTACGACCTAATTTGATATTCCGTTTCTGTGTTCGTTTCCTACGAGAAGTTAAATAAAAGAATTCTTGTAAATGATACATTATTTTTTGTGCTACTATAATATCTCTTTTTAAGTCTTGAATCCTCGGATTTCCATTAGTAATATGATTACGTTGTATAAAATAATCAGCTATAAATTTATGTAGTATTCGGTTATCACCTTGATGAGTAAATTTTGAATAAATATCAGAATTAACAAAACGTTGAATAATTTCATTAGTAGGTAAATGATGATAATACGAATATGGTTGTATATAATAGACACGTTCCTGTTTCATGTTATTATACTCGTAATTATCTATAAAGCATATCTCCGTCTTTTCCGGCAATAAAGTACAACGAATAAAATCGGAATAAGTTTTCGAAGTACCAGTTCTACATGGTTCAATGCGCTGATTTCCTATACGGAAAGCGCGTATTATTTGGTCGAACACATTTATATTAGAATCAAGTGTATATGTAAAGTAATTTGCTATTAAATCAACCCAATTATGATTGCATTGATTGTTTGTATAAATATATATTTTTTTACATTGTCCTGAGTGTTTTTTCTGCAATAAAAATTCTAATATATGCCGAATACCATACCTTAAAAATTCTGGATACAAATCCAATAAACTATTAAAATTAATAGGTTCATACTTTTTTGTAAAATGCTGAAGTGAAGACCATAATATTTCTAAATCAGTAAATGAACCTAATGTTTCATCTAGATCAAACGCAATAACGCGTCCATATGATTTTATCCTTTTTTTATTATAATATTTACCTTTATAAATCTTTGTATAATCTACAACATCTTCTTTTTCATAGTTGTCATGTATATCTATCATATACAATACTTAATGATAAAAATGAATACATATATTTTATCATTAGGATTTTATTTACCAGTAGAACCGAATCCACCTTCTCCACGTTCAGTATCATCATCAAGTTTATCTACAACAATTACATAAACAGGACATAATGATGGATGACATATCTGAAGAAGACGAGTATGTTTTATAATAGTATACGAATTATCATCCGTGTTGCTTGGTAACCATCTAAATGCCCCTATTAGATTTCCACGATATCCACAATCTATAATACCAGTATGGTTTGCCAACATTAGATCTGTTTTTGAAAGACTAGATCGCGGATAAGAATAAAATCCACAATCTGTAACTGTTTTACTAGATGTGTCATAATAAACCATTTTTGTTTTTATTTCCATACTTATAAATTTTGTTTCAAAGTGTTTATTAAATGTTACATCATTTGGTACGTAAATATCTACACCAGAATCGGGATATTTTGATGAAATTAACTTATCATTATGATTATTTCCCGATTCCATATATTTATTACGTAGTTCTTCGTTATCAGTACTTATATATAAGACAGCATAGTTTGGAATATTATCAGTAACACTTTTTTTACTTCTATAGTTAGACCGGTCTCTAATTAAGTTATGAAATTCAATATTATCAACAGACATAGTTATAACAATATATATGAATTATCATCTATATCATTTCTAATAATATTATTTCAGTTTCTTATAGTCGCTCCAAGATATAGGTTTGCCTTCAGAAGGTTTTACCTTTTCAGAATCACGTATTTCATCCATTCTATCTAGATGTTTAGTAGCACTATCAACATATAATTTTTTTAGTAATTTACCTACCATAACGGACCCTTCATGTTGGTCGACCTTGGAATCCTCAATCATCTTTAAAATAGTTAACAATTGTGTCATAATAGTCAAATCTAATTCATCATTAATTAATTTATTGAATATATCAGTATAATTCGTATACAAAAACTTACATTCCTTTTGAC
>Ga0075480_10001148_pt1 | contig 16621 bp, 13 predicted proteins | sample DEB08_DNA_7_FD_81590 | JGI IMG/M metagenome (GOLD analysis project Ga0075480, IMG submission 81590) | Aqueous microbial communities from the Delaware River and Bay under freshwater to marine salinity gradient to study organic matter... | ecosystem: Environmental > Aquatic > Marine > Coastal ... | reverse complement strand
TGATATCTTTTGAGATAATGTCCTGTTGTAATAAGCATGTTTTCTTGATTTTCGATACTACCATGCAAGTGAATTGTGTTTTTGTTTTTTAGGAATGAAACTTCAAATTTTTCAGGGTCATGCACATTCTCAGCTCCCTCAAAGTCTAACAGTCTATCGTAGTTTGTTGTTATGAAGGCTGAACCAATTTTTTTGATATAATCTAAAATTTGTTTCTTATCTGACTTTTTACATTTTTCATCAGCTTTTGTGAAAATTTCATTAAATAATTGAACTTCATCTAGTTCCGGATCATTTTTAGCAATTTCATAAGCGATAGAAAGTTTTTGCCTGGGATCATTTATTAAATTAATAAGTTTCTTCTTAGAAAAGCCCATATTGCCTTTTGCAATTAAAGAATCCATTAGTAAAGAAGACAAATCGTGCCAAGATGGATACTTTAAGATTCTGGATATACCTGCACCTACAAAAACAACAACATCATTAGGTGAAGCTTGTATTTCATCTGGTATTGTTATTCTTGAATCCATTAGAGCTCTCCCTTAAAAGCTTTTTGGCTGAGTGCGTTAAAGCTGTCATTCAATCGCTTAAGACTTTTTTGCATCTTGGCTTTCTTAGCTTCTGTTTTCTTGACTATTTCGGCAAATTTATTTTGGAGGTCGAGAGGAGGCAGTAAAAGTTTAAACTTTTTAATATCTCCTACATTTACGTGACCAACTGTTGAGCCACAATTTTTCCTAAGTGCTTGTCTGTAAACATAGTTACTTCTTACCATTGACCATAGAAATACGTTGTTACATTTTTCCAAATCTGCTCTGAATAGCATAACTCGTTGACCCAAACAAATTTTTGGAGCATCTGGAAGTATTACTGCTTCACCGAAGCTACCTTCTCTTGCATAAACAATATCCCCAGCTACAGGAACTAATCTTTTATTCCTTTTCTCATATTCTTCTTCTGAGACATACTTCATTTTGCTCCAGTCAATATAGCCATTTTTAATTTCACTTGTTCGAATGGACGCAAATTTAGAAATTTCATCTAAGTGTTTTGGTGTTGAATGAGGACAATCTACAATTTTCTCGCATAATTCCTCTAAATTCTTAACCTCCCAACCTTTGGGATTGGTGACGGGGTCGCCAAACATATCGATGAAGAGGGCTTTGAGGAATTGGTCGCAGAGGTCAATGGCCTGCTGTTGTTTGCGGCGGATGGCATCCGCCTTGTCCAGGATGGCCGCAATGCGTCGCTGCTCTGCCAATGGAGGAAGGGGGATTTCAAAATTCTCAAGTTGTTCTTTAGTCAGTGCCTCTCTAGTAGCTCCTCCACTTGTAGCAATATGAAGTAACCGTCGCTTGTAGTCTTCAGAGGTTAAACAAAGTTCCAAATATTTAGAATCAAGAAACTCTGGTTCTGATCTTAAAATTGCAACATGCTGGTTAACTCTTGCTGGTAGTACAAAATCTGGAACTATACTACATCGGCATACAGATGCTCCTGTAATGTTTAAAAGAACATCATTCTCTTCAACTATAACATTTTTAAGCTTCTCTGCTTGTGAATCATCAATGAAGGCTAAATCTTTCTTAAGAAACTTCTTATCATGAATATTGAGGCTTCGAATTAAGCTTATTCCTTCTTCTTTATAAGCACCTTTACCCCCACGAGGAGTAGAGCCACTTCCTATTTTGGTAGTAACGTCGGATAACTTTTTTATTTTCCATCCAAGCATAAGCGTTATTTTAACATCCCTTCCAACTCTTCAACATCGGCAAGAACTTCATTCTGCAGACTCTTAATCTCACTCAAGATGTCGCGAGGATCTCCATAATTGATTTCTTCGTATTCGATTTCTTTGTAGCGATTGATTGACAGGTCGTAGGCATTTTCACGGATTTCATCGACGGGGACGAGGAAGGATTGTTCGGTGCGTTTGCGGGAAGATTCGGAAGGGGATGGTGCCGATTGACAATCGGCGCTCCCGGCATTTTGGTTTCCAGGATAACGGGAGATAATGTCGGGAATGTCGGAGCCTTCGACGGGTTCTCGTTTGTCATCGAGGGAGAAGCCGTCGTTTTTCATATCGTAGAACCAGACATTATCAGTGCCACCTTCATTGGTTTTGGTGAAAATAAGAATGGCAGTGCTCACTCCGGCATAAGGTTTGAAAACCCCTGAAGGCATGGAGATAATGCCCGTCAATTTTTGATTATCAACTATTTCTTTGCGGATATCTTTATGAGCTTTGGAAGAACCAAAGAGTACGCCATCCGGTACGATAACGGCACAACGACCACCAAGTTTCATGCTGCGGATCATTAAAGCCAGAAATAAGAGCTCGGTCTTTTTAGTTTTACAGACTTTTAAAAGTGATTTAGCACAGGAGTCATAATCCAAAGATCCTTTGAATGGAGGATTGGCAAGAATTAAAGAGTATTGATTTTCATCGGTATTTTCTTCTCCTAGAGAATCCCGGTAATCGATCTTTGGGTTTTCAACTCCATGAAGCATCATATTCATAGCACCTATGCGCAGCATAGTGGAATCCATATCATGTCCAAAGAACATATTGTGATTAAAATGCTTATTCAGTTCAGCATCTGTAAAAATCTCTTTATGTTTTTCTCTGAGGTAATTATTAGCCGCAACCAGGAATCCACCAGAACCACAGGCTGGATCTATAATTGTATCTTTAGGAGTCGGCTTGACCAATTCCACCATCATATCAATTATGTGTCGAGGAGTTCTAAATTGACCATTTTGACCGGAAGTGGCGATCTTGGAGAGTAGATATTCATAAACATCTCCTTTGGTATCACGATCTTCCATCGGAATAGCATCGAGAAGAGAAACAACCCTTTCTAGAATTCTTGGCTTTGGAATCATGAAAATGGCATCTTTCATATACCTGGCAAAAGAAGAACCTTCCTTACCAATACCTTTTATAAACTGAAAAACACCTGGATTCTCATCATCCAATCTGGTGAATAACTGATACATCTGCTCGGCTTCTAGCTCTTTAAAACTGGACCAACGCAAATTTCTTTGAGCATCTGAGTAAACCGGATTCTCCAAGTCCCCACCAAGCAGCTCAACTTCCTGTTCCTGCCTTTTCTGAGATTCATCCAAACCCTTAATAAACAAAAGGTAAGTTAACTGCTCAATTACCGACAGCGGATTCGTCACACCTCCAGTCCAAAAAACTTCCCAAATCTTATCAATCTTATTCTTTAATTCACCGGTAATCATTTCATTATCCTTCAAGCAGTAAAATAGGTTTTGTCATTGCCCATAAAAATGTAAAAACTAATATAGACAGCATCTGTTAATTTTTCATTTCCTAACACAACAAACTTTTTATGTGTAGAATGAGTGATATTGAGAATAGTATGGCCAGTCATGCCGCACCACTTTCATCTATCAATCCATCAGAAGTATCTAAATATTTTTCAGGTATACTTTTTGATGGCTTCACTCCCATTTCGACCAGTTCCTGACAGCGGTCGATTAAATTACTTCTACCAGTAAGCCTCTTTTCTGTGCTCACATAAAAGCTTTGCAACTTCTCCAGGTGGTAGCCCATTTTTTGCAGGTCTTTTAAAAGCATGCAGAACTTATCATACAAAGCTGCTGCTTTACTGGCAATTATTTCAGAATTTTTATTTTGTTTCTCAATCTGCCATAGACCTTCAATAGTTTTAAGGGAAATCATAAGTGTAGAAGGTGTCACTAGCACTATTTTTTTCTTGAAAGCCTGATCGAATATTGTTGGGTCTGCATCCAGCGCTGCAAGCATAGCTCCTTCCATGGGCATAAACATCATGGTATAATCCAGACAACTTATACCATCGAGGCTTTCGTACTTTTTATCAGACAGTAGTTTTATATGATTTTTAATAGATTTTATGTGATCTTTAAGAGCACTCTGCTTATCGTCTTCTGTATCCTGACTGATAAATCTTTCGTAAGCTACAAGGGATACTTTTGAGTCGATGATAATTTCCCGATTTTCAGGGAGTCTCACTATTATATCAGGCTGATACCTATTTCCTTCCGAGTCTATTTTTGAAAGCTGAGTAAAAAATTCACGGTCTTTGCATAGCCCGGCATCCTCCAGAACGCGCTCCAGAACAATTTCCCCCCAGCAACCCTGGAGCTTTTTATCTCCCTTAAGCGCTTTTGTAAGATTCTCGGCATCTTCGCTAAGTTTACCCTGAGCTTTCATAAAGTCTTCGAGAATTTTATTCATGCGACCGCGGTATTGGTGTTCGCTTTTACCGTTTTCTTCAATTTTATTGCGGAAGTCTTTTAAATCGTCCTTAAAGGGATTAATGAGACTTTCTATGCTCTTCTTACTTTCCTCTTTGAATTTCTTATCCTTCTCTTCAAAAATCTCTGCAGCCAGGTTTTTGAATTGATCTTTTAGAGATTTTTCAGCATCTTTTAGAAGTTCGATTTTCTCAACTGACTGCTTACGCTCTTCCTCCAAACGGGTTTTAAGAGCTGACACGTCGCTTTGAAGCTGAGAATTTTGAGTACGAAGGTTTTGGCATTCATGCTCAAACTTTTGAGCATCTTCCAGTTTTACTTCTAAGCGACTGTTTTCGTTTTCTATAGAATGGTACTCTTCTGACAGTGTATTGAACTGTATTGTTAATAGCTCCAGAGCTTTTGCCTTTCCCCTAAAAACTAGATACGCTGCTCCAGCACCTAAAATTAACCCAAGTATTAATGTTATGTAATCCATTTTATGCTCTCCTGATTATCTTTGTTTAATGCTTTGCATATATTCAAGGAATTTTTCCTTAGCTCCCTGATAATGGAGAGAGTCAGCGATGTCGATGACGACAATTGACATCTGCTTGCTAACTGCCCCGGTAAGAATGACTCCGCAAATAACTGTCACTCCAAGCAGTGGATTCTTCTTAAACATCATCAATCCGGAGAATATACCAATCCCCATATAAACAATTACGATGAAACTGATGAATACTCTGGTAATGGAATATTGAGAGTATTTCCTGACTTCCTGCACATGTTCTGTAACGTCTTTTTCTTTAATCATGGTTAATCTCCATTGTTATTGTTAATTTCAGACAATTTCGATTAATGCAGGAGATGAAACCAGAAATAACAATTAAGTCACAAATTACTTATAATAAGAACCTTAATGAAAATAATATTTTTTAGAGGTTAAAATCAATTTGAACATTTATAAACTTATATTTATTGTAAATAAATAATAATTTACTTTTTATGCACATGAAAATACTTTTTACATTTACCGGCAAAGCAGATAAAGGAACTAATGAAGAAGGGCCGGTTATGTCTGCACACAGTAAAGTCCTTCCGGAACTGACTGTTATTTTTACAACAAACAAAGATCCTGATGACCCCTACTTTAAGAATGCCCATAAAACTAAAGAAGCCTTAGAAAGCAGAGGGTATAGAAATAAGTACAATTTCAAAGGCAGAATTGAAATTCACAGCTTTGATATTGAGCGACCAAATGACCACAATGGTATTCTTAATCACTTACGTGAGTTCAATTATGATTTTAAAAAGGAATACCCAACTGACAAGTATTATATACTGCTGACGCCAGGAACAGCACAAATCCACTCCTGCTGGTTAATGTTAGCGGCAAGTGGAGAAATACCGGCAACGTTGATTCAAACAAATCAGCCTGGTCAGGGTAAATCAGTTGAACTGGTAGATTATAAATCCGAAAACTTTCCCAGAATTCAGGTGGATTTCAGCCATCTGGAAAAAGTTAAACCAAGCAGCAGTGGCTTTACCGAATATTTGAACAGTAAAAATATTGCCGGCAACGAAAGAATTTATAAAGAACTTAAAGTAGAGCAAATCGCCAAATTGGGCTACCCTGTACTCATTCACGGCGAAACTGGATCAGGAAAAGAAAATCTTGCACAGGCTATACACGACTTCAGCAATCGTGAGACCAAACCTTTCGTATCGGTTAATTGCGGCGCCATACCTGAGACCCTTGCTGAGAGTGAGCTTTTCGGACATGTTGCAGGAGCTTTTACAGGAGCTCAAAAGAACCGAAAAGGAAAGATTGAAGAAGCCAATGGCGGGACACTTTTTCTTGATGAAATCGGTGATCTTTCTTTAGATATCCAAGTGAAACTGTTACGAGTCCTTCAGGATGGTACTTTCTCAAGGATTGGTGAGAATAAGCAGATCGAGGCCAATGTCAGAATTATAGCAGCTTCTCACAAAAACCTAATAGAGGAGGTTCAGAAAAAGAACTTCAGAGAAGATCTATATTACCGCCTTTCAGCATTTACATTGAAAATGCCTCCTTTAAGAGAAAGGAAAGAGGATGAGTTTACAGCCATAGCCAACACGCTAATGAAACAAATAAGTTCTAAGATCGGCCAAAGCATGGGGGGTATATATAAAAAATCGCTGAGCAAAGAAGCTGTAAAAAAACTTCGGGAAGAATACCATTTCCCCGGAAACATTCGCGAACTGGAAAATATCCTCGTTAAAAGTTCAATAACCAGTGAAAGCGATATTATACAGGCAAAGGATATCGAACTGCCAGGCCCCGCTGAGAACGACCCCATTTACCCCAACCCACTTAAGGGCTTCGATCTGAAAGAATGGGAAAAGGAAATGAAAAAGCGCATCTACCAAACCGCCTATGAAATCGGTGGCAGCTATGCCAATGCAGGAAAACTCCTCAACGTCTCAACTCCCGGAGTCAGACAGTTTCTGAATCAGTTTGAGAAATGACTTCCACATATACTATGGAAAACTAAAAATTGAATAATGCGCCCAAGGAAGGCCTTATTAAAGATGCACAAAAAATTCCAGATATTATCGAAACAGACAATCCTATCGCCAGGACAATATCGCCAGGAGAATTATTAATTTTAATTAAGGTTGATTGAATTTTTTCCTTAATAGAAACATTATACTCTTCTTCAGGGCTAATGGCTTTATCAACCTTTACACTTTCAGTAATTTCCCCCAAAAGAATAAACTCATCCTTTTCGTTCAATTCTTTAGTAAAACCCAAAGAATCTTCAAGAGTAACCTTGCCTGAAGCAAATGAAATAAGACGAGTAATCAACCTTCCTTTTATCAAACCAACTACTAAAGTCCTTACTGAACTAAAAAGCTTACGCACCCCTTTAGCACAAGCATTAATAGCATCCAATGGCTTCACCAAAAGATAGTCCCCTCTAGGTATAAACTTTTCCAAAGAATCATCAATTTGTTCGATTAATGCCAATCTACTGGATACTTCTGCAGAACAGCCAAAATCATAATACTCATTTTTAGCAATAGAGTTTAAATAATGACTTGAGCGACAAAAAGGAGTACCTTTTTCGGATAGTCTTATTCCCATAGATTGCTCTATAACTATATCTACATCGCTATGTTCAACTTCTTTCTCTTTTAGACCTGAATTCACCATAAACTTCTCCCAAACAGGTTTTCTTACTGTTTTACAATTTCCACTAAGCCATTTCGTGACTGTTTTCCTGTTAATATTTAAAAAGCCAGCTAGATCAGAAACACTCATTTCACTGATTTCATAATACTCTCTAAATAATTTGTAATGCCTAGCTGTAAAAACCATTAAAACCTCAAAGCTGTTAGTAACTTAAGTATAAATATACTTAATCTCCATATTCTAAAGCGGAATTGACAGAATAATATATTTTTCCCAGAACTACTTCTGGAAATGTCCAATTACACATACAACTGGACTTTTTATAAACTTTTTCAGGAATAAAAACCATATACAATTTCTTGAAATATCAAAATAATGGACTTAAATGGGTATTATCTGAACGAATATAGGACATTCATTTGATTATCATACAAGAAATTGAGCTTGCCAAAATAAAAGATTGCGACCAAGAGTGGTTAAAGCATGGCAACAGTTGCCTAGAATATCTCAATTCACTGAGTAATGATCAAAGAGCTAAGCTTGATTCTATATCATTATCAAAACTCAAAGACTTGAGGGCTTGGTACTGTCTGGGAATAACACTTGTCTTGTACTATGGCTTACCGCCACAATTAACTCGCACTAAAATAAAAAAAATAACAAGAAAAATAAGTACTGATTGTAGTGTTCCACCCACCATAAAGCACAAAGACTCAATAAAGGTCAAAGTCGAAAAATGGATAACACACCTTACATATACTGATTCCATTCAAGACACAATCAATACATTAATTCAGCAAGAACCCTCTACAGAAAAAGAAAACCCATTCCCTCCTCTTATCCAAAAATATGAAGTGCTCATTGCCACTTCTGACAGTGAAATGAAAAAAAAGGTTGCCCTGCAAAAAGTAGACGAGTTCAAAGAGCTTCAGCTTCTATATGATCAATCAATGAGCCAAATGATCAAAAATGAAATTCTTAAAAAAGTGGAAAGGTATCTATGACATCTCCAATATCTGCAATTACTGAAATATCCAAAATATCTGAATACGAATTTAACGAACTTGCAATATTTCATAAATTCTATGATGATGCATTCAATTGCATAATTGACTTAATTCCGTTAAATAGCAGCAAGATTAATATTATAATTGCGCCATCTGCCAGTTTATTTGTATCGCTGGAGAAAAAATATGGAAATAAATTCGAGTATAATTACCTTAGTACTGGGGGCACTGGCAATAGAATAGACTTTGACGTTTTCAGCGCTTTAAAAGCCTGCACCAATAATTTCAAACTATCAAGTTCAGCCATCACAAACATCGCCAGAATTTTGATTAACTCAATTAATCAATATAGCCATAATACACTGAAGGTACCAGATAACTTATTCCAGTATTTTATGAGCTCTTTAGTCGAGGCCCTGCGCTCAAACAAAAATAAAAGTGCAATAGAATCATGGATTGACGTCTTAGAGTCAAATTTTTTAAATGAAAAAATTCATGACAATGAAAAGCAAAAAATATTAAGAAAAGTTGAAGCATTGATGGAAGGTCAATTTTTGGATTTATTGCCTACAAAAGAGCATTCATTTAAAAAATTCCTTGATACGAAAAGGCCCAAAATAATATTTATCAATTCAAAAATGATGAACGAGCTTGGCTCTTATTTACTTATGTCAACCATATTGGTACATATATCAGATGAACCATGTTCACTATATGATCTATCAGAATACAATTTTGCTGCTTCTATCTACAAAGAATTAGGTAAATTTGTAAATTTTGAGAAGCTTAGAATTGCTTCTCATTTTACAGATATTACTAATCAAAACCTAAGATTAACGAAAGAAAAGCTGTTTGGCCAAAGTACTGAAATAGATGAAGCTGAAGCAGATCAGGTAAAAATTGACAGCATGTCAGACAAGGCCTTAAATTCACTTAAGTTCAGCATGCGAACTAATAAGCCCAATGAGTTCATCTTAGTTGTTGAAAGCAAAAAAGGATATGACCAGTTATATGCCGAATATAATTTTAATTATATAGAAAATGCACAAAGAATCATCTTTGATGAGATGCAAGATAGAAGCAAGCCATGGATCTACTGGATTCCATTCAATCAATCGTCTCAAATAAAAAATAATCTTCAAAACTTAAAAATAGCCCTTGAAGAGGCAATGGTTGAAGTTAAGAATGATCAAAATTTTAACTTGCTCTTCAGAGAAAGCATAAATATTATTCAAAATTCAATAACTAGTATTGAGAAAACTCAAAATATTCTTGAAGAATATGAATCACCATGCTGTGATGAAGCCGAAATTAACTTCCTTGAACACAATCCGAAATGCTCGAATTGCCAAAAAGCATATAAGGTTCAAGACTTAATTTGCGACCAATGTAATTCAGGCTTCTACATTCCAGCAAGAATTCTTAATAATATAGAATATTGCTGCAATTCCTGTATTGCAGTCCAATGAGGAGTCTGCTCAATAGCAAAAAAGGTATTGAGCTTAAAACAGGAAAACAAACAGATGACATAATCCATAATTTTCTCGTACTTCTCGAATCCGGTAAAAAGACAGAAAAATATGCTTATTGCCTATTGATTGATTTTTTACAACACAAAGAGTACTGGGAAAATTTTGAGCAAGAACTTGCTGACAAAATTCAAGAAAAAGTCTGCCTTCAAAAAAGACCAATAAGTAGATTCCCAAAGTCAACTCAAGGTCCTCTTACATTCCTATATGTCATTAGTAAAAATCTGGACCTGTATGACAAGCATGTTAAAGAATGCAAGATAGATAATTCGGTCAAAGGTACTGCTTTAAAATTTTCTAAATTCGTTAGAGTTAAACTCATCCAATTACACAATTGGATGGTCCATAATAGCGATAAAGACTTTCTGCCTGTTAAAGGATATGATCAACTGGAAATTCAGATTCGCAAATTAGTCGAAAAGTGCCTATTTATTGATGACTTTAAAATAGACCAAAATAAACTGGACCATTTTCTTCACAGTATAGATCAAGATGACTTTGAAGATTATTTGTTTGATGAAATAATCTCAGAAACAGTCTTCTCAAAATTTTTCTTCAAATTTTGTGACTCAAATAAATTTGAGTCTTTTGAAGCGTATTCCAGCACTTTCTTTAATGCTCTCCAGGATGTAGAACTTGAGGGAAGATATTCTCAAAGAGCTTTGGCTACCCAAAGCCTTACTGACTCATTTATAAATGAAAACCTGGATGAAGATAATGACAAGTTCATGCAGATCTTAAAGGAGCTTGAAACTGAGGAGCTTTCAGTAGAAGAAAATGAAGAGTTATTAGATGAAGAAGACCTAAAAGAAGGGGCAAGGTCTACAAAAAGAATCAATCGGACAGAAGACAGATTAACTCAGCAAAGCAGATCTGCATGCCCACAATCTTATTTGATATTTATACTCAACAAATTAAAAGAAAATCAAGAATGGGAAATGTACCTGGAGTTCTACATTCATCTAATAACTTCTATCCCACTTGATAAAATCAAAAATCTCAAAAATAAAAACCATCAGGCGCAATTAAAAGAATTAACTTTATCATTTTGCATTGAGGACAATTCAATAATTATAACATATCAGATTCCTCAAAAAGCCATTCACTACGATAGCCCCAACATTTACAAACCTGGTAATGAAGTTCAAATAATTATACCCATCCCTTCATTTATGTTAAAATGGTTTCAAAAAACTATTGTCAAAAAAAGCCCGGAATTCCTATTCCCCAATACAAAAAGTTTTTTAAATCGTTTATTTACCAATGAAAAATACGGAGATGAGTTTAAAAAAACTCTAATTTTCAGGAAGGGCCAGAATAAGGCCACAGCCATAGAAAAGGCGACAATTGCACTAAAGCTTTCTAATAATTTTGCGCCTGAAGCAATTGTTTATTCGAGTGCTTTTTATTATTTAAAATCGTTAATTGCCCTCAGATATACATGTGTCAGCAGCTTACATTTCAATCAAAAAATACATAATTTAGCAGAAACTATTAGCGGAGAAGAGCTGCCTTTCTTATGTAACAGAGTCAAGTCTAAATTCTGGGGAAGCCCAAAATGCCTTAAAATTGACAAGATTAACTCAATTCTTGCCTCTATTTATAATGACCTGATCTCCATAAACTCCATGAAGTTAAAGAAGGCTGAATCAAAAAGATACGACTTCAAAAAAGAGAATGATTTATTTTTATTTGGAATAAAGCTAACTGAGTCAATACCTTTAGCTTTGAGGTATCGCTCGACAGAGGTCGTTCAACGATATAGATATAATCTCAAATCTTATCTATCAACATCTGACAAAAGAACAATAAGAGAAATTGAAATTGGTGAAGTAAGGTCGTGCCTTGAACTAAGTTTGGGACTTGAACTCAAAAAGCACTACTACGTTTTCAGAAAAAATAAAGAGACCTTACCTGATGAAATATCTCAGGAAAGATATAAAGAGCTGTTCCTCGAAATATTTGAAATTGAGTATAAGGGGCCATTAGTTGTAAACTTTATAAGGCACACAATAAAAAGTTTATTATTAGAGTCTGAAGCTCATTGGCGTACTTCTCATTATGTTTTGAATCACCTTGATTACTCTGAAGATCCTTTTCTTACTGAAGGACTGATCCCATATAATATCTTCATCAACCAAGCCAATAAAATTCTCAACCGCCTCTTTCCCACACCTAATTAAAATAAGGAAAACTTATGTCCGTTGACGGAAAGATTGAGTTCACTGAAGCTCATGACACTCACCTATTCAATAATTCGAGCCTGTTATTACTTCTTGCAGATTATTCCAAAAGAAGCATTTACAAAAACCAAAATCAAATGGAATTAATGGCTAAACTTTATTGTGCACTCCTTTGTGAAAAGGTTTTCATTCCGAACTTATTTGATAAAATTTATTATTTAGAATCCATTCATATTCGAGATTTCAATGATACAGTTTACCTGGCTATTCCTGACAATGTATACAGAAAGAATGAAAGTAGAGAACAGAAAGATTCTTCGTTATTAGCAAAGCCATCTTTTTCCTTGCCCAATGAAAGAAAGCAACCTGCTCCAGTCGAGCAAAAGATCACCAGAAAAAAAGCCACTTATTGTCTGTCAAAATCCTATAAAGAATATCCAATCAATAACTGTTCTGACTTAGTTCAAAGAATAAAGAAAGAACATAAAGGCAGGATCTTTCACAAAATAAATGATAAAAGAAAGTGCAAGAAAGAACTGATAAGGAAACTGAAAAAACTGCTTAAACCCTACATTGATGTTGAAAAGCTTTCTATAAATTACCTGGAAAATGAAATTCAGAAATGTTTTGTTTCATTTCATATGCCCCCACTTTTCTGTTCTGCCATTACTGAAAACAATGGTTATAAGCCCCCCAACCATGATAGTTTAAGAGCTCTTATTTTTGGCCATAACAAAGTTTCAAAAACCGAAAAAAAGGCTGGAGCAAACCCAACAAACAGAGAGCAAAATAAAGATGATTTACTTGAAAGTTTCGAACAAATTATTGAGCAGAAGGATAATTCAATAGCAAAAAATGTTCTTGAGAAGCTAATTCAAACTCTTTCATCAACACCTTATAAGATGACTGAAGCAGGCAAAAAAAAGTATTCACGCAAGATCTACAATTCTTTGAATGACTTTTTAAAAGCTTTAAAGGAAAAGAATAAAGACAGCTTTAATACCAAAAATAAAGAACTTAGACTAGTCCTTTTGTGGGTTGATTTCATACTCGAAAGACTAAAAAAGTCAAAACCAGAGAAGTGCTTAGAATTATCCAGCAGTATTTTCCCTCTTATTTTTACATTGTTAATGAAAAAAAACTGCGACTTAAAAGACCTCAACACGAGTGAAATACAGCTGATTTTTCAGCGAGCGATAAACTGTTTTGAGAGTGATATCAGCTACATACTCTTCAAATTTTTTGATTTCATGAAAGACAAAAAAGCCATTTCTACTCAAATAAACTGGGACGACATTAAACTAAAAAAGGCATTAAAAGATTCATTTAAACCAAGAGAACTAGTTGGTGCAGCTGAAGCTTATTATACTTTCATTTATGGAATCCCTGCTAATTGTGATGAAAAAGATGTTGATTTATACCGCTTACACTTTGCCTTAACTTATGGAATTGGGTTACGTATTCACGAGTCCATCCTATTGAAAAATAAAAATATTTCTCACAAAGATTTTTCTTTTTGGGGTAAAAATATGCCCCAATATTTTATTGATTTAGTCATCGAAGAATCAAAAACTGTGTCCGGAAAAAGGTATTTACCCATTCATTTTCTACTCCCGAAGGCGATGTATAATTTTGTTTCCGAATTTACTAAAGAGGCTTACAATGAGCCAAATGACTACTTTATTCCAACACCAAAAAACTCAAAAGCGCTCCCCAAAATAAAGCCTTCGCATGCTGAATGCATAAAGCTCAGGAACAAAATATCATCCAAACTAATCGATATTTTGTATAAGGTTACAGGTAGACAAGTGACTGTTCATGACTTAAGAAGAAGCTTTGCCAACAATCTTATCATCCGCTTTTTTGAACATCTTACCGGTGTACAGATTCAATATTTAAACGTCAAAGAATTCATTCCCAAAGACAAAAAATTCTCCTTGAGTAATATCGATTTCAACCAATGGGCTCCTCTTCCAATGGAGTATGTGGACCTTTTACGAGACACCTGGCAGGCACCAAATAATTCAGTTTCATGTGAAGATCTTTGGCATACAATGCTGCCAATCATAAGCAGTACCCTTGGCCATTCAACCCTTATGGTGTTCATAAATAATTACTTTCAATGCTTCGTCCCCCTATATCAAGCCTACCAAAAACACCTCAAAAAGTTGAGTGATACTCCTTAAATATACTTAAAAAAGGTGCTATATTTTAGCATAATTTGTTCCGAGCATTGGGGATAAATTTTCTCCTGATCTTTGGAGGGTTTTATTGCGAGCAATTTTTACCAGCCTTCCGAGCATTTTATTCATTAAAATGAGACTGTTTTTATAAAGTATTGAGACTATTTGATTTACTTAAGACTTACACTTTTTATAAAAAGTCTTAATTTATAATTATTTACAAATATAATTTATAATATTTGGTACAATTTACTCCACTCGCTCCATTTTTTCTCTTTTCTTTTTAATGTTACCTATTTGTTTCTCTCAACAATATTGAATTGCCTTAGATAAACTGTAGATTTATGTTGTCTATTGAAATTGACATGGGTTGTGACGAAGAAATGAATTCTATTCCAAAACTAATAATATCACTTAGCTTTTTTATTTGTATCACAAGTGCATGCCTTGCACCTCGTGAGTCTTCACCTGTAAACAACTACGATCTGGGTAAAGCTAAACAAACAGGCATTAAACTTAATATTTCCACTATAGATCAAAATGGGCCGTATAATAATAAAATGATCTTCAGAGTTACACCTGAAAATATCCAGATAAATGAATTTGAAAGGTGGACTCAGTCTCCTGACCTAATCTTATACAGCTTCCTCAAAAGAAGCTTTATACCTGGCGGTGAACTAGCTTTAGAAGGTGATATACTCAGCTTTGAAAATGATTTAACTTCAGGAAAAGCCATTTTTACTTTCCACTATAAGATTACTCGCAAAGGCTTAGTCATTCATGAAGGCATCTTCAATGGTGAACAAGAGAGCGATGAATCTCCTGCTAAGTTTGCCTCTGCGATGGCAAGACTTGCCAATGATTTTGTTAGCCATATTTCAAACAAAATTAACCCGAAGTAAAAACTGATGATGAATCCAGTTGTCAGGTTTTTTATCAACTGTGGCGATAATGTTTCACTCTTATGGCTGCGAAGCATCCAGCTTCTTTGGTTTATTGGCGATACAAGCAGCACATTTTGGGAATCTATAAAAAACCCACGAAAGATTCGCTGGCGTGAAACTTTCTATTACATGGACATGTGCGGTAGAGAAGCTTTTGGAATTATAGCTCTCATTTGCTTTCTAATGGGCCTTATACTTGGCTTTCAATCTGCGACTCAAATGCAAAAAGTAGGGGCAGACATCTTTGTTGCTGACTTAGTTGGCTTTTCAATTCTTAGAGAACTAGGCCCAATTATGGTAGCTTTGATTTGTACAGGAAGAGCTGGATCGGCATTTGCTGCTGAAATTGGCACCATGAAAGTCAATGAAGAAATTGATGCCATGACAACAATGGGCTTCAATCCTACACGCTTTCTAGTTATACCTAAAATTATTGCGCTATCAGTGGTTATGCCTCTATTAACAGTAATAGGTGACTTTTTTGGCATACTAGGTGGATTAGCTGTTGCTAAGTTCAAACTTGGACTAGGCACTATGCAATACCTGGATCGAACGACTGAAGTTTTAAGCCCTAGCGATTTAGCAGAAGGCTTAGTTAAGAGCCTGGTATTTGCTGTTTTAATTGCAGGAATAGGATGTTTAAGAGGATTACAAAGTACCGCAGATGCGCAAGGTGTCGGAAGGTCAGCCACTTCGGCTGTTGTGAGCGGTATTTTTCTAGTTATACTTTCTGACACCATATTAACGATTATTTTTACAGGATTAAGAATGTAGCCTAAGGCGGTAGGGAATATGATTGAAGCAAATAAACTAAAACTTGGACTATTTATTGTCATCAGCATGACAATTGTGCTCGGCTCACTGGTTGCCCTTGGACTTATTGAAGAGTTTAAAGAGAAAAATGAAATTTTTACAGTATTTGACGAATCTGTTCAAGGTCTAGAAGAAGGTGCTCCTATTAAATACAAGGGTGTGACTATTGGTAGAGTTAGTAAAATCTCAATTCTACAAAAAAGATATGTACGTGTTGATATGGAAACTGATCCAGATTCAGTCATTGGCGAAAATGTCACTAATAAAAAACAAGATCGAAACAGCCAAATCAGGGCATTTAACGAGCTTATACAAGGTGAGGTTAAAAAGGGATTACGCTGCAGTTTAGAAATCTCTTCTATTGCAACAGGGCTCAAATTTATAGAGCTTACCCATATTGACCTTAAAAAAGAAGCTGAAGTTACCGTTCAAATTGATAATACTGATGATGAAAAATTTATTCCTGCCATGAAGTCATTATTAAGCGGCGCCATTACAAACTTCGACAAAACTCTGAGCAATGTTGCTAAAAT
>Ga0075480_10001147_pt1 | contig 16636 bp, 15 predicted proteins | sample DEB08_DNA_7_FD_81590 | JGI IMG/M metagenome (GOLD analysis project Ga0075480, IMG submission 81590) | Aqueous microbial communities from the Delaware River and Bay under freshwater to marine salinity gradient to study organic matter... | ecosystem: Environmental > Aquatic > Marine > Coastal ... | reverse complement strand
TTGGCATCGCTTCCAGGGGCAACCCGGTAGCGCTCGCCTCCGCTGAAGACGATGAGCGCTACAGCTATAACCAACGCAGCCGCCAGAGATACCGTTCGGTAGGCAGCAGTTCGAACCACTGACGTGCGGCGAACCAAGCGAAGAGCGGAACGGTCGGCAACCTTGGGCACGTGCTTCTCCTGCGCAATACGGGACAGGAGCATTGCCCTCGTTTCAGCCTTCCTATCGGTCGCTACTGACGGCTCCACCTGACCGCACAGCTCCCAGAGGTGCTGGATGGCGTGCTGCTGCGACGCATCCAAGCCCGAGAGTATCTCGACGTTCGGCTGATATGTACGATCAGTGTTCACTGAAGCAGGGCGTACCTGGCTATCTCGAAACGCTGCTCTCTTGGCAGTGCCTCAAAGCAAGTGGATATTATGTAAGGCCCGAGTCCGTAGGGAATTCCCTTTCCCTGAACCCATCCAGTTTCCTCCGGATGTGTTGGAGGGCCAAGACGATGTGATTGTTGACTGTTTTCGGGGCGAGATCCATCAAGGAAGCGATTTCCTCGTGGCTCAACCCTTCAAACCGGCTCAGCATGAAAGCCTCGCGTCGGCGCTGAGGCATTTCACTGATCCACCGCTCCAGATGCCTTTTAAGCATCGCGGCGTCCAATTCATCGTCATTCACTGTGTCAAAGCTGACAGAGGGGTGGTCATCATCGATGGCCTCAGCGGCATGCCGCTTCCTCTGTCGTTCGTGATTGAGTGCATAGTTTCGAGCCATCTGATACATGAGCGCTCGAAGGGAGCGATCAGGATCTATGGACTCGCGTACCTGCCAGAGTTTCAGGTATACATCCTGAAGAATATCCGCGGCTGCTGCCTTGTCATGCGTGATGTACAGCGTGTACCTGAACAGCGCATCGTAACTGGCATCAAAAAGAGCCGCGTACGATTCTTCGTCAGAACGTAAAAGACCGTGACTCCAGCTACGAAATTGCTCGTCGGTTATGGAGCGCATGTCGTTACTGCCTCAGTCACTATCAATACACGAAGGTGTTCGTTACTACCCAAAATTCGACAATCAATCAAGCAGAGTATGCACGGAGCACCGTAAGGTACTGTGCAACAAGCGGTTATTGTGGTATTGATGATATTCTGGTGCTTCGCAAGGTCTAAAAAATAAGATTGCAACGGCGGAAAAGTTGCGCTCGGGAAGAGATGGCTACCAACTGGCTGACACCCGGTGGGTTCGCCCGACCTCAATGTATCCTCTGCGAAATGTATCCTCTGCGCCGTCGCTTGTGCCCTCTGGTAGGAACCGCATACGCAACAGGTTATTACACCGTCTCATCCTTCGACCCCTGCAACTACCCAGTTCCCCTGAATGGCCACCGACCAGCGGCGCATCCGCAATTTCTGCATCATTGCGCACATTGATCACGGCAAAAGCACGCTTGCGGATCGCTTGCTGGAGTTGACCGGCACGCTCACCAAGCGTCAGCTCCAGGAGCAGGTCCTCGACTCCATGGATCTGGAGCGTGAGCGCGGAATCACCATCAAGAGCCATGCCATCCGTATGGATTACGTAGCGGCAGATGGTGAACCGTATGTTTTGAACCTGATTGATACCCCGGGGCATGTGGACTTCACCTACGAGGTGTCGCGAGCGCTGGAGGCCTGCGAAGGAGCCATTCTCGTAGTTGACGCCGCACAGGGTATCGAAGCGCAAACCATTTCCAACCTGCTTCTTGCCATGGAGCAGGATCTCGAGATTATCCCCGTTCTGAATAAAGTGGACCTGCCCGGCGCCAATCCTGAGGCCGTGGCACAGTCCATCGAAAATCTGATCGGCGAGCCAGCTGAGGATGTCCTTCGCATCAGCGCGAAGACGGGCGAAGGCGTTCCAGCGCTGCTCGAGCGCATCATCGAGCGGATTCCCCAACCAGCCGGCAATCCCGAGGCTCCGCTCAAGGCGCTCATTTTTGATTCCATCTTCGATACGTATCGCGGCTCCATCGTCTACGCACGCATTTTCGATGGGTCGTTGAACAAACGGGACGGCATACGCTTCATGGCTACCGGCGCCGAAGCAGACGCAGAGGAAATTGGTTTCTTGCGAATGTCCATGCAACCGGTAAGCAGCCTCTCGGCTGGAGAAGTCGGCTACATCATCGGGTCCATAAAGGATGTGAAGGATACGCAGGTAGGCGACACCGTGACCACCCGCGTCAATCCGGCCAAGGAAGCCATTGCCGGGTTCAGGGAAGCCAAACCGATGGTTTTTTCGGGTGTCTACCCGACGAATGCAGATGAATTCGAGGATTTGCGGACATCGCTTGAGAAGTTGCAGCTCAACGATGCGGCCCTCACGTTTGAGCCGGAGACTTCGGCGGCTCTCGGATTCGGTTTTCGTGTAGGCTTCCTGGGCCTGCTGCACATGGAGATCGTACAGGAGCGGCTCGATCGGGAGTTCGGTCTGGATATAATCACCACTGTACCCAACGTGAAGTACCGGGTACTCAAGACGGATGCGGTCGAATTGACGGTCGAGAACCCCTCGAACATGCCGGAAGTAGGCAACATCGAGTCTATCTCGGAGCCGTACGTAAAGGCAGAGATCATCACGCCGACGGATTACATCGGTGGGCTAATGCAGTTGTGCCAGGACCGCAGGGGTGTCTACATCAACACACAGTACCTGGATTCTGAGCGTGTTGCCTTGGAGTATCAGCTTCCACTCGCAGAAATTGTCTTCGATTTCTACGACAAATTGAAGAGCATCAGCAGGGGGTACGCCTCACTCGACTATGAGTACATCGATTATCGTATCAGTCATCTCGTCAAGCTGGACGTCATGATCAACGGGGATCCGGTGGACGCGCTTTCGACGATCGTCCACCGAGACAAAGCCTACGAGATGGGTCGCCGGTTGGTCAAAAAGCTCCGAGAGCTCATTCCAAGGCAGATGTTCGATGTCGCGTTGCAAGCGGCTGTAGGGTCGCGCATCATATCCCGCGAAACGGTCAAGGCCATGCGCAAGGATGTTACTGCCAAGTGCTACGGTGGCGACATCTCGAGGAAACGAAAGCTGCTGGAGAAACAGAAGGCAGGGAAGAAGCGGATGAAACAAGTCGGCAGCGTGGAGGTGCCTCAGGAAGCATTCCTGGCCGTACTTTCCATGGACGAATGAAATCGCACCTATCCTGCCATTTTGATCGCAGCGACGTATGAGGCTTTTTCTGTACGGATTTCTCGTGCTTGCTGCGTACTTGCCCTCGGCGACTGCTGTTGGCAGGCAGGTGTCTTCCTCGGATCTGTTGCAGCGATACATGCAGGCCCGGACACACTTTTTGGCTGAGCAGGAGGTGCAACGGACGGGTTCCCGCATCCCTTATCGAGCACCTGCGACCCTGTATCTGGAAGGAGACACCGTGCGTGCGTGGCTCGAGGGGCTTGAGTACCAGCGTCTCCTGTCCTCCCTCCCGGACAAACTGCCCTTGTTCACCGTTACCAACTGGAGAAAGATTCCCTTCCAAGCCAAGGACACACATGCGAAGGCGTTTTCCGGCACGAAATGGGCCTTCACGGGCAGCAGTTCCCTGAGCCCTGTAGACACCATGAAAACGGCTGACCTCCGGAGTCGCTTCGAGTCAGTTTTCGGAGCGCCTACCCTGACGTTGTCCGACCGTCAGCGTCCTGAGGAGCTACAGCGTGAGGACATCATACAGTTCGAGTACTGGTTTTTGCTCAACGATTCCGTACGTGTCGCCATACTCGATGTGAATGGTCCATGGGACCGGGGTATAGTGCTCGCAGCTGATCAGAGGGTCCGATCGCACTTGCCAGTGATCAAGAGGGATTTTCTGGAGCATATGCTGGCTGACGCCGAGCGAGCCCCGTTCGCTGACTACTATTATAATGTTGATTTACAGGCTTGGTATTTGACGGGGTATGATGGAGCATCCTTTTTCGACGAGCGTATTGACCGGCCTGACCTGAACGACAGGAGGTATCCAGTTCCCAGAACGGTGGAGCCAGAACCGACACCCTCAGCAAACGAACCAAACTGATCCCGTGGCAAAAAGCCAAGCAGAGGCACGCCGTGACGAGCGCAGGCGGCGTAAAGCACATCGTTCCGCGGAGCATCGTGGATCCGGCAAGGAAACCGCCCCGAAAAAGGGTCCATTCCGGGAATGGCTCGATGCCATGATCTTCGCCATTGTGGTGATGGTCGTGTTGCGGACCCTCTTCTTCGACCTGTTCCGCATCCCGACACCATCCATGGAGAAGAACCTGTTGGTGGGGGACTATCTGTTCGTCTCTAAGCTGCATTACGGAACGCGCACGCCCATGACGATTGGCGTTCCGTTTACGCAGATCTACCTACCCGGACTTGAATTTCCATTCACCCGATTTCCTGGTTTTTCTAAGGTTGAGCGCGGGGATGCCATTGTGTTCAACTGGCCTGATGACAATGTGGATGTCATAGAACGTCGCATGCATTACATCAAGCGGGTCATGGGGCTGCCCGGAGAGTCGATTGCGGTAAAGGACAAGCAAGTCGTTGTCAATGATGCGCCTGTTCCCTTACAGGAGGGGATGCAGCAATATTGGTCCGTTACGAAGACTGATCCACGCGTCCAGTTGAATCGTTCAGCCCTGGAGGAACTGGGTATCACCGATGTCATCCAGTCTGCAGATCCAGCTGTGGTCCGTTTGATTGCCACGGAGGCAGCGGCCGAAGCGATTGCAAATTGGCCATGGGTGTCCGACGTAGCGCCTGCCGTAGCTCAGGCCAATTCGGTGTATGATGCGGCCATGTATCCGCCCGGTCGTGGTTGGACGCCGGACAATTACGGACCGGTCACTATCCCTGGTCAGGGTATGAGCATAGCGCTCAATGAGGATACATGGGCTACTTATGAGAAAGTCATCTCCCGTTTTGAAGGGCACGAGACGGGTAGAACGACGGCTGGGGATTTCCTTATCGATGGTCAGATTGCGGAAACGTATACATTCGAACAGGACTACTTTTTCGTGATGGGAGATAATCGGGACAATTCGGAAGACAGCCGCTTCTGGGGCTTCGTCCCCATGGACCATGTCGTTGGTAAAGCGCTACTTGTGTATTTCTCCTGGGACAAGGACAGCATGTTGCCACGCTTCAGCCGGCTGTTCCATTCTATCGACTGAACCCTGCGGATGCGTGCGCCCTGAGCCCTACGGCTCGGTGCCTCGAAGGCGGTCAAAAAAGCGCTGCTGATCGGTTCCTGGAGGGACTTCATACGGGTCCGCTGGGAGTATAATCGTGTTCAGCGTCGGTTTTGGGCCGGTCCGACTGAAGGTTTCCGGGGTTCCATCCGGGTCGTCTCCAATGACGAGTAGCGTGGTACCAGGCTCTGCGATGGTCCCGAAACCAGATTTGTACCCGCTCGAGCCCTTGGTCCAGGTTTCGGCCCAATTGTAGATCCAACGCGCATCCTCATCGACGAGTCGGACACATCCGTGACTCATGGGTCCGCCGCTGGGCATGGGATATTGGTGGATATGAATGCCCCTTGATTCCACAAAATTGAACACCCAATACATTTCCCAGGGTTCTCCCGGCGGGCTGTGGGAAGATACCCGATACTCGGTTTTCCAATTGAAGTTGAACCGGCCGTTGGGAGTCCTGTGATTGGGATCGCCCGTATTGACGATTCCCCAGCGTGCCAACCGACCTCTTTCATACGCTGCCCAGGCCTGTATGGACTTGTCGATGATGAACAGCTTTTCGAATGAGGCGCCCCCGTCGTACCTGTGAGGGAAGGGCGAATACGCGCAGAAGTCAAGATCCCAAGTATCGGGTACAACAAGGGTGTCGCCGATCTGTACTTCATGCATCAGGCGTCGGTTCAGCAGGCCCACAAGCAAGGAGCGACTCCGACCCGTGCGTACATCGCCATCGCCGATGATCTTGTAGAAGGTATTCCGGGCCAAGACGTTGTTCCCCCTGGAATTGTAGAGCACCCTGTACGAGTAGTCGACGTCGGGCAGCATCCCCAGGTCCGCAGAGCACTCATGCATGATCTCCGCCAGTTCTCCCTGATTGAGATAGAACTGACCTTTCACCGGCTGTACCCAGAGCGAAAGAAAAAGCGACGCCAAGGAGCAAAAAATGGCGAAAGAACCATGACCAGCGTTTGAACGAAAAGCCATCGTAAATCGGTTGTCTGTAGTCGAAGGGCAGGTCGCTGACGAGAGCAAATGGCAGGCACGTGCACCGGCCGTCCGCATTCGATCAATCATTGCGCGCGGAATGGGGTTCCCGTTTCGCTCAGGATTTCCCACTGCCCGCGCGGCATCCCTCAGATCGAAGGGTTGCAATCATCTCGGAGCTACCCATCACAATCAGTGTATCCCCTCCTCGTAACGAAGTATCAGGACCGGGGTTGAAGGTCAACTGGTTCGTTGTACCATTCATGACGGCCACAACAATGGCATCGAAACGGGATCTGAAGTTGGCTGCCTGCAGTGTTTTTCCCGCCAGCTTGGAACCCTGCTCCACGATGACCTCATCCATCGAGTAGGCCAAGGCATCAGAACGCATGATACGTTCCATGAAGTGCTCTACCGTTGGCCGAAGCAGAACCTGAGCCATGCGATCGGCTCCGATTTCGTAGGGCGCTACGACTTTGTCTGCACCGGCACGGATGAGTTTACGCCGGTTGGCATGGGTGTCGGTCCGAACCAGGATGAAGAGGTCCGGATTCAGCTCCCGCGCAACAAGTGTTGCAAACACATTCGCCCGATCCTCGGGAAGTGTGAGGATCAGACCCCGAGCGCGTTTGATGCCAGCGGCCTGCAGAATATCCTCGGTTTCCGCGTCCCCCTGGAGATGCAGGTAGCCCGAACGCTCAAGGGTTTCCAGCGGTGTGTTATCCTTCTCAATGACGACGAAAGGCACCTCGTTGCGGGCAAGGTCCTTGGCAATTCGCTGTCCAATTCGGCCAAAGCCAGCCAGTATGTAGTGTTCGGACGTCGCATCGATGGAGCGCATCATTTTCCTGTATCGAAAGGTGTGGGTATTCAAGAGCACCTGAGCCGTTCGGGTAGCAATGAATGCTACACTTCCTATACCCATCAAGCCGATGATGATCGTGAACATCCGGCCGCCGGCGGACATGTCATGCACTTCCCTGAAACCAATCGTTGTCAGGGTAATGAATGTCATGTAGAGACTGTCCATCAGGGACCATCCCTCGATGACGGTATAACCAACCGTCCCCGCGACCAAAACCATGGCCAGAAAAGCATTGGCAACAATCAGTTCTCGGCTCAGAAAGAAGCTGACCCCGTTGCCACGATCGTAGGACATCGTTCAGGTACCTCGAGGCGTTAAGAGACCGGTAGCAACGGATCAGGTAAAAGACTGACGTGCCATGAATCGGAAGCCCGCCTCAGCAGGCCGGGATTGCGGAGTTCACCCAGGGAGCGGATGGACAGGTCGACGACGCGCGTACTCGGTGTTACAACTCCTTCCTTCGCCATTTTCTTGAAGTCCCCTCTGGAAACCACCTGGAGGGCACCGTCGGAGTCTTCGTGGACGATGTTCAGGGCGGAGGACCACTCGAATCCGCGGGAAGCAGCCGCCTCCTGCAAGAAATGAAGTGACTTGTCGATGCCGCACCCGCTGATATCGCCTGCTTCGACATGGGCGGCGACAATCACTATCCTGTTTCCGGCAACGGCAAATGCGCCGCTGACGGATCTTCCATGCGTAGACCAGTCCTTTTCGAAAGCCGTGAACAGACTATTCAGAAACGAGATCTCTGCCTCATTCAACTCCCGGCTTGCTGCGTACAGCCAGCAATCCGTGGAATCCGGTAGATCATTGAAGGCTTCCAGTGTGGTCATGGGGTTACGATCTATGCTGGTACCGAACGGGTAGGGTTCTTCGCGTGACAGCGTCCTCTCGGAGTTCCTGTCAATTCCTGTCGAGGTACGCATTCCCTCGTCGAAAGATCGCTATCATGCGCCCGTAACTTAAGCGCCAATTACCAACACGTTGTTTTAGCACCATGGATCTTGGAATTGAAGGAAAAGTAGCCATCGTCAGCGGTGCCAGTCGGGGGATCGGTCTGGCGATAGCTCATGGGTTGGCCAAAGAAGGATGCCGCCTGTTGGTTTGCGCTCGGGGGCAGGAGAGTCTTGATGCGGCAGTTGATGCTTTGAAGGTGTACGGTACCGATGTACATGGCCTGGCCCTCGATGTGACACATCCGGATGCGGGGCAGACGTTGGCTGCCCGGGCGCAAGACCTTTACGGAGGCATAGATATCCTCGTCGCAAACGCTGGAGGTAACCGGCGGGGACAGTTCGAGGAAACTACCGATCAGGACTGGGAGGATATCCTGGAATTGAACCTCAAGTCCCATCTTAGAACGGCTCGGGCCGTCATTCCATCACTGAAAGATTCGGAAAGTGGCTCCATCATCTTCATATCATCCATCTTCGGACGTGAAGCTGGTGGCGCGGGGTTGTCCATCTACAATACGACAAAATCAGCCCTCATCAGTGCGGCCAAGATCATGGCCATCGAGCTTGGCAAGTACGGGGTTCGCGTCAATTCCGTAGCTCCAGGGTCCATCCGCTTTGAAGGCGGATCGTGGGATCGGCGATGCAAAGAAGATCCCGAGGGAATGAAGCAATTCATCGCGGACAACATTCCTCTGGGCCGTTTCGGTTCGGCTGAGGAGGTGGCTGATGTCGTAACCTTCTTGTCCTCGCCACGTGCATCATGGGTTTCAGGTGCCTGTATTACCGTCGATGGTGTACAGTCCCACTCCTTGATCTAAGGCCGTGATCCGCGGCGCGACAGCCTGGAGGGAAGACCCTACCTATTCGAAACGGCTGAAAACCACGTTCACCGTTCGTGTCCGATCCTGATTGCGATTCCACTGCACGAGAATCGGGCTTTGGTAGGTCCCATTGATGATCCGGCCGTTGCCTGTGCCCTCATCAGAGACAATCAGGTCCACCTTTCGTTTCATGCGCAGGAAACGGTTGGCAGGGACCTGGAAGAACTTGTCGATGATGCGTTCCACCTTCGTATCGCTCAGGCCCGTGGCTTCAATGAACTCATTGACCACGTGAACCAGGTCGTACTTCATATAATCCTTGGCCTTTTCCTTGATGGCACCGGGGTCGCGCAGCATATTCACGCCGCGCATGGCCATAAAACGCAGGGGGTTCTTGAGTACATCGGGTAGATCGTGGCGCATGAGAAGCGTTTCGTACTCATTGACCGTCAGCCCTGTGTTCTTCTCGTCCGGGGATAACGATAAACTGACGCGGCCCTTCTCGATCCCAAGCGCAGCAATGTGCTCTTCGATTTGCTGTAGCACGCCTACCTTGGGGTCCCACAGGTTTACCGACCCGATAGGGTGGGAGCCCATTGGAATGCGCAGCACCTGCTCCTGAACGACGGTCTCACTGTTGAATCCCACAACAGTTGTCTTGCGGGTGCGACGCGTGTCGCCGTTCGTACCGTCCAGATCGATGAAAAAAACTGGCGCCCGCCGTTCATTCAGATAGGTGACACAGTTTTCCAGGCCAGCACCGATGTAGGTCAGGTGGGAGTCGGCATTTCTTGGCTCTACCAGTTTTTGGGCATCGCTCAGTTCGTCGCGCAACTCCATCTGATCATGTCGATAGTCTGCGTTCGGCGGAAAGAGCTTCTTGAACGAGCCTACGTACTTTTCGAGTGCTTCAGGGTCGTGCTTCAGGCGCCGGGCGAAACTTTGCTCAAAGAAACCAGCCGTCGTGTGGTGCGAGGCATACGCGCTTTTGCGGTACACGTCGAAGAAATCACCGCTCTCGGCTTCTACTCGCTCAGATACGTCAATCAGCTCGAGCCTGGACTCTGGCTTCAGCGTAAGGCGGATGTCAGTAGGTTGTGTTGCCATATTGTCGCTTGGTGCATACGGTCTGTGTGCTGGACACACCGTCGCGTTACACACCGTCCTGCTGAACGGGGACTCATGAAGGCTTGCAACCACGTTGGTCACGAGTCGCCAGCGTTCTGCATGCAAGGCGGGGCGCAACGCCGAATTATACAACAGAGACCGCTGATCGATGCTGAAAGGCAATGAATTCTGATCTGGCACGTACGGGGTGCATGAATCCGGAAAACACTTCGTACGTACCGGCTTTTTGTAGGTAGAGCCCCTAGATTCTACCCGTACAGATGAATCTTGCAGTATCCTCACCTACCGATGGGACCACGCCCCGTGCTCGCTTCGACCGCTCGGGTCATCAGCTTGATGACGATGTTTCTCTGCATCGTGTTCGCAAGCCGGGTCTGGGCACAAACCCCGGACCTGTCGTTTCTGCTAACGGGTGCCGAACGCACTTCGTTCGATGAGACTACCCGATACGACGAGGTGATGGCCTTCATCGACGTGGCGGCTGCCCAACATCCGAGTCTCCACGTCACACACTTCGGCTACTCGGTCGAAGGGCGTCGTCTCCCGCTGGTTGTCTTCGGAGATGTCGCGGACGCATCGGCGGAGAGCGTTCTGAGGACAAACAAGCTACGCCTCTTCGTTCAGGCAAATATCCACGCAGGCGAAGTAAGCGGCAAAGAGGCCCTGTTGATGCTCATCCGGTCCCTGGCATCAGGCAATCATGCAGCATGGGCTGATTCCGTCGTGCTCCTGTTAGCGCCCCTCTACAATGCGGACGGAAACGAGCGCGTGAACCTGTACAATCGACCTCGGCAGAATGGGCCATATGGAGGCATGGGACAGCGCCCCAATGCCCAAGGTCTTGACCTGAATCGGGACCACATGAAAGCGAGGAGCCCTGAGGCGCAGTCGCTTCTCGCGCTCATGAATGCATACGATCCCCATGTGGTCGTCGATCTGCATACAACGAACGGGACGCGTCATGGGTACCATTTGACCTATTCGTCACCGCTGAATCCGAACACGGACACTGCAATCGACTCTTTGTTGCGCAAGGAGATGCTTCCTGCAGTCCGCTCGACCTTTCGCGAACGTTCCGGCTGGGATGCCTACTGGTACGGAAACCTTCCTTTCCGTCGGGGAGAGCCCGGGTGGTACACCTTCGACCATCGCCCTCGTTTCAACAACAACTATGTCGGCCTGAGAAATCGTGTGGCTATTCTGAGTGAAGCCTACGCGTATGCCTCGTTCGAGCAGCGGATTCTGTCCAGCCTGTATTTCGTCGAATCCATCGTGGACTATACCGTTCAAAATGGTGAGGCCATCCGGTCCATCATCAGCCAAGCTGAGGATCGGAGCATGGCGGGACTCGAGCAGGGTCTTCGCTTTGTGCCCAAGCGAAATGCCGATGCGTCGCCCATTCTCATGGGTGCGGTGGAGGAGCGTCGGAATCCCTACAGTGGTGCCATGTATTTCGCCCGCACCGATTCTACCCATATTCAGTACATGCCAGAGTATGGGGCTTTTCAAACCGTGGAGTCTTCCACGATTCCATTCGCTTATGTCATAGCTCCAGAGGCGTCGGAGACGGTGTCTGACCTGCTGCAGCGCCACGGAATCAGGTTCTCCCGAATGGGACCCGGTGTCTCGCAGCTTGTCGAGACCTTTCGAGTCGACTCAACATCCACAGCTGAGCGGGCTTTTCAGGGTGTCCAGGAACGCACAGTATGGGGGGAATGGGTCCAACGCGAAGTGGTCCCCGCAGAGGGCAGTCTCCTCGTACCGACCCGAAACAACAAGGCCCGGTTGATTTTTTATTTGCTGGAACCCCGTTCGGATGACGGCTTGGTGAACTGGGCCCTACTTGAGGACTGGATGGTTACCGGAGGTGAATACCCCATCCACCGCTTGCCTCAGCAGCCTGTACCCATTCCTGAGAAGCCTGCTCCTGATAATGACTATTGAGGTAAGTAACAACGCAGATACTGCCTTGCCGATTGAGGATCTCGTGTGGGATCTCATCGGGTCGGTGGATGCTGGCGATGTCTCGTTTTCAGAGGTCGCCGACCGTGTGGAGGCCTATCAGCGCACCCACTGTCCGGTTTATGGCCGTTTCGAGAGATACCGTTTCCTGCCGGTAGAAGCCTTCAAGTTGGCGACGGTTACGAGTTTTCCGGCAGATCGAGCGGAGCGCGTCTTTGTCAGTTCGGGTACGGGCAGCCAACAGCGAAGCCGTCATTACATAGCCGACTCACGTCTGTATGAGCGCAGCGTATTGGCTGGCTTTGACCGGGCCATTGCTCAACGGTTTGATTGGCAACCCGGCGATGTAACCATTTTGGGTCATCTGCCGGCTTATGCGCAGGAAAGTTCGCTGGTGGCCATGGTGTCCATCCTGATAGAGAAGCGAGGTGCATCCGGTTCGCAGCTCTTCTTGGAAGACACGTCATGCCTTGATGCAATAACGAGGAGCGATGCATCGGGTCCTGTGGTGCTCTTCGGTGCGGCTTTTGGCCTCCTGGACCTGCTAGATGTCCGTGATTGGATGCTTCCGACGGGCAGTGTCGTCATTGAAACGGGGGGCATGAAAACGCACCGGCGAGAAATCTCACGAGAGGCCCTGCATCATAGGTTGTCCTCGGGTTTCGGAGTACCTCGCAAGCGCGTTGTATCCGAGTACGGCATGTGCGAATTACTATCCCAGTGCTACACGGACGCCGATACCATTTACAGGACGCCCCCGTGGATGAGGCATTACGTGGTGGACCCTACAGATCCCACGCGTCTATGCGATGAGGGCCAAGAAGGGATTCTTGCATTCATGGACCTTGCCAATGTGCATACGGTCAGTGCGGTGCTCACGCAGGACCGAGCGGTTTCGGAAAATGGCGGATTCAGGGTGCTTGGACGCATGGCCGAGGCGGAATTGCGAGGATGCAATTTTCTGCTGGAATGAACCAGATGATGGTGCTGTATTTCTCCCTCAATAGGACAACAGCACCTTCCACGTGGATGATGCCTTTCCCGGCCCCATGCGCTGTAGTGGATGGTGAACCGGTAGCGTTTTCACCTCTATTCGTTATTGCGCATGACAGGATTGTCCTAATTTAGTAGTCCAGGGCTGAGGTACCTTCGTCAGCATGCTCTTCCTCAGGGTATACTGCGGGAATCCCAATATGGCCTCCGGGACAGGTGAAGATGTCCATCTAACACGGGTCGGTGTTCCTATCTTTACCGGCACCATTGTCGATTCATCCAACGCAAATAGGGGGACATGACTACATACAAGGAAGCCGGGGTTGATGTTAAGGCTGGAGAGGAGATGGTCGATCGCATCAAGCCATTGGTCAGGAAAACCTTCACCGATGGTGTGATGACGGATATTGGAGCTTTCGGCGCCTTTTTCAAGGTAGATTGGAGGGCCTATGAAGACCCTGTGCTCGTCTCCTCGGTTGATGGTGTGGGCACAAAGTTGAAAGTGGCCTTCATGATGGATCGACATGATACTGTGGGCCAGGACCTCGTAAACCACTGCGTAAACGATATTGCCGTCTGTGGTGCCAAGCCGCTGTTCTTCCTTGACTACTTCTCGACCGGGTCCCTGAATCAAGACGCTGGTTTCGAGGTCATCAAGGGGTTTGCGACAGCGTGTCAGGAAAATGGATGCGCCCTTATTGGAGGAGAGACGGCTGAAATGCCGGATATCTACGCGAAGGGTGAATACGATCTGGCAGGTACCATTGTGGGAGTCGTTGATCGGAAGAATATCATTGACGGAAGCCGTGTCGAGTCAGGTGACGTACTGGTTGCCTTTTCCTCTACAGGATTGCATACCAATGGGTACAGCCTGGCGCGTCATGTATTGCTCAAACATCATGATGTACACGACCGTCCTCCAGTTTTGGGAGGGCAGACCGTTGGAGAGCAGCTATTGGCCGTCCACAAGTCCTATTTGGATATCATCGATCAGCTGTGTTCCATTACCGACGTGCGGGCTCTAGTTCACGTGACGGGCGGGGGTATACCCGGAAATACGAAACGGGTGATGCCCGAAGGGCTCACCATCGATGTCGATTACGATTCATGGGAACGTCCAGCCATTTTTCGTTTGATCCAGGATCTCGGTAATGTGCCCGAGGAGGACATGCGCTCGGCATTCAACCTAGGTGTCGGTTTGATTGCCATCGTGCCGCCCGGTGAGGTGGAAACCGTCCTTTCAACCTTCACGGATGAAGCCCCGTTTGTAATTGGATCGGTGAAAGCTGTCTGATCCTGCGACAGTACCTGGTGAGTGGTGCTGATCGGATCCCATCCCATCCGGATACCGTATCTTCCGGCTTCCAAACAGAAAAGCAGGTATCAGCTATGCTATCGGTGGCTATCATCCTTCTTCTGAGCTACGCCGTCGGATCCATTCCCACGAGTGTTTGGATCGGTAAAGCGGCTCACGGTATTGACCTGAGGGCCCACGGCAGCGGCAATGCTGGTGCCACCAATGCGTTTCGCGTCCTTGGCTGGAAAGCAGGTACTGTCGTCTCCCTGGTTGATCTCGGTAAAGGTGTCCTGGCAGCGGGCCTGATTGCCACCATCCGTGTCGACGCACTTCCGGCAGGATTCGGTTTCTGGGAGGTGGAATCCGTAGTTCGTTTGATGGCGGGTATGGCCGCTGTCATCGGCCACATGTACCCTGTTTGGGCCGGTTTCAAGGGTGGAAAGGGGGTCAACACTACGGCTGGTGTTCTGCTGGCATTGACGCCGGGGGTAATGCTTCTGACGTTGGGAGTCTTTGCAGTTGTCCTCTTCGCGTCCCGATACGTGTCACTTGCTTCGCTCACGGCAACGGTAGTCTATCCGAGTACTATCGCTGTGAAGAAGTATTGGATGCATGCCGAGGGTCTTGATGCCTCAGTCTTTGTTTTCAGTTTGGTACTGGCCACTGGTATATTCCTGGCGCACCGGTCCAACATTAAACGCCTTATTGCAGGAACAGAGAACCGTATAACAACCTTTCGCGCTGCCCAAGGGATGCGCGGCAGGGGCGAGATCTGAAGTAGAGGAGTGGTGCGAGGTTCGCGTTTTGTGATTACTGCCGTCGTTGTGGCTGAAGGCGGCTTCCCGTCGGACTCAGACATCAGGGCCGCTACCGGTGCATCAGGCCTGTCTTACGTCAGACAGCGCACTCAGCAGAATACTGAGAGAACATGAGCAGAAAGGAACACGTAGCGGTGATTGGGGCAGGAAGCTGGGGTACGGCACTGGCCATCAGCCTCGCTCAAACCGGGCACCAAGTAAGCCTGTGGACCCGCAAGGAAGCAGCGGCCGAGCAGATGCGCACGACGCGGCACAACCCTGCTTATCTGCCGGAAGCCCTCATTCCCGTTCACGTCCGTATCACGCACGATCTGCACGAGAGCGTTGAAGGCGCCGATATCTGGCTCTTCGCGGTGCCATCCCAAGGCGTGAGACAAGTGGCCAGCCAGCTCAGGGATGCCTTTCGAGCGGAGGTACTGCTTGTATCTGTTGCAAAGGGCATCGAGAATGGCACGTTGATGACGACCTCCGAAGTGCTACAGGATGTTTTCACGGACGCCCGGCCCCACCAGATAGCGGTGCTCTACGGCCCAAGCCACGCTGAAGAAGTAGCCAAGCACTGTCCCACAACTGTAGTTGCGGCCTCGAGCGTGCTCACGACAGCGGAAAGGTTGCAGGAGATTTTCATGACGCCGACACTCCGGGTGTATGCCAATACCGACCTCCGGGGCGTAGAGATAGCGGGATCCGTCAAGAATGTTCTTGCAATAGCTGCCGGTATTTCTGACGGCGTTGGTTTCGGCGACAATGCGAAGGCCGCTATCCTGACGAGGGGCCTCTGCGAAATCAAGCGTCTCGGCGTAGCCATGGGGGCCAGGGAAGGTACCTTTGGCGGCCTGGCAGGAATTGGAGACCTTGTTGTGACCTGTATGAGTTCCCTGAGCAGAAATCGAAACCTGGGATATGCGATCGGACAGGGAAAATCACTGGATGCCGCGCAGGGGGAAATGACCATGGTCGCAGAGGGTGTTCGTACGACCGCGTCCGTCATGGAACTGGCCGATCGTCTGGATGTCGAGATGCCGATTATTGCTGCCGTGCACAGCATCCTTTTCGAAGGCATCCCGCCAGCTGAAGCCGTCCGGTACCTTATGATGCGCAGCGCAAAACAAGAGGAATGGATCGTGTCCGAAACCGGTTCGTAACGAGGGGGACACAGCATGACAGTCGAAGAGATCAAGCGTCTGGTTGCCCGTGGGGAAGGGCGACATCTGGAGTTCAAGCGCCGCGTACCGGAACCCGAACGCTTGGCCAAAGAGGTGGTGGCTTTTGCTAATTCGGGAGGTGGGCACCTGCTCATTGGTGTCGGGGACGACGGTACCCTTGTCGGCGTTCGGGATTCGGAGGAAGAGGAGTACTCGCTAAGGCAGGCACTGGGGTTGAACTGTCGACCCGCCATCCAGTGGGTATCCGAGCGTATTGCCATAACACCAAAGCGGGAGGTCATTCTCGTGACGGTTCCAGACAGCCCGAGAAAACCGCACTACCTTGTTACGAATGTCGAAGATGGTACGGGTCCGGCCTATGTCCGGATCGATGACATGAGTGTAGAGGCTTCGCCCGAGTCCGTGGCATTGATGCGAAGCGAAAACTCCGGTGAAGGGGTGCGTT